>Ga0157363_1000675_pt1 | contig 26612 bp, 24 predicted proteins | sample AttsexASBM1_FD_111477 | JGI IMG/M metagenome (GOLD analysis project Ga0157363, IMG submission 111477) | Fungus gardens microbial communities from leaf cutter ant in Ribeirão Preto, State of São Paulo, Brazil - Atta sexdens ASBM1 | ecosystem: Host-associated > Fungi > Mycelium > Unclassified ... | reverse complement strand
GAACTCAATCCCTGGTGTTTAACAGCAACACACCAAATCAGCACTCACTCCTATCTCAGACTTCTCTCTATTATCTGAAGTTGCAACTATGCAGCAGACAGATAGTACAGTATATAAGCTGAAGCCAAGGTTATTCCACAAGTTCACATATCTCTGAGTCCATCTTGTAGACTTTCACCCCTAGTGTGAACTGTACCTGATAGAAAGACATAGAAGGTTCTAGAAGAATGATGTCATATAATATATACAATATATGTTGACTTTAAAGCAAACATATGGTTGTTTAAGGTAGGCTAGAGAAGTAGTAGCATAGATTATGGTAGTTTAGTATATAAGGTAGACAATCTTGTACAGAGTTCTCTATCAAGTTCTTTTATGTTAACCCTAATACAAGGTTCTTCTTATTGACCAATCTGTTATGACCTTAGATTTGGCTCAGGTTGCAACTTAGGCAAAGACTTGAGAAAGAATAGGGATTGAGTCAATTGGTAAAGTATAAGGAATACAGAGTAGTATCTACACTATATATACCAGTAGTCCATAAGGCAAGTGTCTGGAATATATGAGGTAAAATGAGTCATAGTACATGAGGATAGAGCAAGGATGTTGCACCTTCTACATGAGATGCTGACTGAGCTATCTGTGGCACAGCTGATCATGTCATCATTATTCTTTGCCCATATCCATGCTGTATAGAGGAGGCGTCAATCGTAACACAATCCTAAGGTCTTTGAGTTGTAACATTAGAACTTGATTTCTTTTCTTGAGACTGTCTAACACAGAACCCTCTCATACTTATTGTCTTATCATCCTTGACTGAAAAGTAACACCACCCTTTAGTCAAGAAGAATTGCTGGACTCTAAGTATAAGGGGTATACTAGTTAGGCAGGAGAAGCCTAGCCATTTGTGTGTACCAAAGCCCACTGGTGTATTTCAGACATATTACCTTGTGTGGATATGATACATACTCTTTTCACTTAGCAGCTCTATGCTACATCTTCTCTTGTAAGATGTCTATGCAGAAGAACAGCAGGCATCCTTAAGATTTTGCTTAGAGTAGAATGGTCTTCTTAGACCAAAATTGTATACTCTTCCCTTAGGTCAGTAAAATGTAGTCAGTAGATGGTGTAAGGTGGGACAAGAAGAGAGCCCACTAGCACTTACAGAGATTGTGTCAAGTTCCAAATATGAGTCAGAGAGTGAGGTTAGCACAACTTCCTCTCCTCTACTAGTATATGCATTATCTCTATCCACACCACCACCATTATCATCCCTACCTATCAATTTCTTCCCTACCTATAACACTATGAGTCAGCATAACTTACATATGATTATCTGATAGTAGCAAGAACAATTAGTGGCAATACAGATGTAGATATAAGCCCTAATTGCAGGAGCAGTAGCAGGAGGAGGTGTGGCAGCAGTAGAAACAACAAACACAGAAGTAGCATGGCTACAAGTGTTTGACAGGACTCCATTAAAGATCTCAGGTTTTATAACAGCATGTAGGTTGTATCTTAAGATGAAGATGAGAGGAGTGGTGGTTGAGGAACAGATACAGTGGATATTATCATATATACAGAGAGGGTTGGCAGATATGTGGAAGGAAAATATGTTAGAAGATCTGGAGACAGGAGTGTTAGAATATGAGACAGTGGGGAAATTTTTAGTAGATATAAGAAAGAAATTTGGTGGGAGAGACAAAGAATCAGCAAAAGTAGCAGAGCTAAAGAAACTAGAATAAGAAGGAAATACTATGAAGGAGTATGTACAGGAGTTCAGAAGAGTAGTGAGAGGTAATGGTTATGAAGAAAGACTCTTGGTAGAAGAGTTCAAATGAGGAATAAATAGTACAATATAAAAAAGACTTATGGAGACAGAATGATAGCCTAGTTCTATTGAACAGTGGTATGATCAGGCTATTGCTCTAGATAGGAACTAGGGGGAAAGCAGGAGAGAAGAGAAGAGATTGAGGGGATAATAAAAACAAGGGCCACAGGCTCCAAGGTTAAACAATGGAGAAGCACAATGGCAATAACTGCTAAGACCTCAAGTTTGGGGAAGAAGACAGGAGATACCTCAACAGTGAGTTCTGGTAGGGCCTGCTCCAATGGAAGAAGTAGAGAGAATGAATGTAAAAATAGTGCACCCCATGCAAAGGGCAGGGTTTGCCTAATAAAACCCATATGCTATGAAGGTAGATTATGCAAATAGAAATTGCTATAATTATGGAGTATTCAGTCATTTAGTGAGGAACTGCAGGAATAAAAGAATGAAGAACAGAATTGAAAAGGGAAGAAGACTGGAATATGGAGAGAGAAGAATAATGGAAGAAGGAAATAAACAAAGTATTAATTTAAATGGGGAAGAGGATCTAATAGTCTTTGATTAGTTTCTAATAGCAATAGGTTTGTAATGCTCTCTAGAGTAGTAGAAAATATATCTACATGCAACCTAGACAATAGAGATATGTTAAGAGAAGTGACAGTGAAAATCAGCTTGGAGAGGATTGACATGCAAGAAGGAGTAACAGTGGAGGTGCTGTTAGATAGTGGGGCAACAAGGTTGGTAATGAGTTCAGAATTTGCAAGGAAGTAGGAATTTAGATTAAAGAAAATAGAAAGACCTATATACATAAAAAATGTAGATGGGACATTAAATAAAGAAGGGCTGATAGAAAATACTGTGGAAGTAAATATCTATTATCAAAGTCATAGAGAAAGGATGGAGATTGATGTGATTGGAGGTCAAAAGTAGAACATAATCTTAGAGATGCCATGGCTTGCTTGCCACAATCCTAAGATTGATTGGAGAACTGGGGAAGTAAAGATGACAAGATGTCTAGAAGAATATAGAAAACAGTGGAGGCCAAAGTAAGGGAAATTGGGGTGGCAAAAACAAAAAGAAGAAGAAAAAAGAGAGGAAGCTGGAAGAAAGAGAGAAGAAAAGGCAGAGAAGAAGAAAGAAAAGAAAAAACCTAAGAAAGAAAAAAAGATAGAGGTGAGAAAGGTAGCAGAGGAATGGAAGATTTGGAATGAAGAGGAGGAAGCAGCAAAGTCTGAGGCAGAAGTAAGAAAGTTAGTACTAGAGAAATTCTACAAGTGAATCCATGTCTTTGGCAAGAAGACAAGTGAACAGATAAGGGAAGAAAGAGAGGAGGTACATGAGTTTATTTCAGAGCAGTTGAGGAAAGAGTACATCAAACCCTCAAAGTCATCTTAAACTACACTAGTTTTTTTTGTAGGAAAGAAAGATGGGAAGAAGTAAATGGTACAGGACTATCAGTATTTAAATGAGTGAACTGTAAAAAATAATTATCCTTTATCCCTCATTTCAGACATTATAAAAAATATTGGTACTAAGAGAGTATTTACAAAGATGGATTTATGATAGGGCTATAATAACATACAGATAAAGGAGGGAGATGAATGGAAGATAGCATTCACTATCCCAGAAGGGTCATTCAAACCAATGGTGATGTTCTTTGGACTAACAAACTTATCTGCAATGTTCCAAACTATAATGAATGAAATCCTGCAAGATCTCATCAATATGGAGAAAGTGGCGAGTTTTATAGATGATATAATTATTGGGACAGAAGAAGAAGAAGGGTATGATGAGTTAGTAGAAGAGGTGATGTGAAGATTGGCAGAGAATGATTTATATGTAAAACCAGAAAAATGCAAGTGAAAGATTAAAGAGGTCAGATTTCTAAGAGTAATAATAGGGTCAGAGAGGATAAAGATAGAGGAGAAGAAGGTAAAAGATGTTTTGGATTGGCTAACACCCAAGTATGTTAAGGATGTTTAGAAGTTCTTTGGATTGGCAAACTATTATCACTGATTTATTCAGGACTTTGCATCCATAGTGAGACTATTACATGATATGGTTAAGAAAGAACAGAAGTGGGATTGGATGGAAAGACAAGAGAAGGCATTTAGAGAGTTGAAAGAAGAATTTACAAAAGAACTGGTATTAGCAGCACCAGATCTAGACAAAAAAATGAGAATGGGAGTAGATACATTGAATTATACTACAGAGGGTATTTTGTCTATGGAGTGTGAGGATGGAAAATTCAAAATCTCTAAATGAGACTGAAAGAAATTATGAGATTTATGACAAGGAGATGCTAGCAGTGATAAAAGGGTTGGAAAATTGGAGGCATTTATTAGAGGATGCCAAGTACAAGTTCAAGGTCTAGACAGACCATAAGAATCTGGAGTACTTTATGAAGGCACAAAAGTTAAACCAAAGATAAGCTTGTTAGGCCTTATATTTGTTGAGGTTTGATTTTACCTTAAAACATGTTCTAGGAACAAAAATAAGGAAGGCAAATAGACTGAGTAGGAGACCAGACTAGAAAGTAGGCATAGAAAAAGATAATGAAAATTAAGTATTTATAAAGAACTGTTGGCTGCATAATTTACATGAAGTAGTAATAGAAGGACCTGAAGTAGTCATAGTAGAAAAGATAAAAAGGGCTAAGAGTAAGAATGAAGAAATAGTTAGAGTAGTAGAAGAGATGAATAAGGTAGGAGTAAAGAGGTTGTGAGAAGATGAATGGCAGATAGAAGGGGAATTAGTATTGAAGGAGGAAAAAGTGTATATGCCAAAAGAGAAAGAGTTGAGAATGGAGATAATTTGATTACATCATGATACATTGGTTGTGGGATATGAGAGAAAAGGAAAGATGATAGAGTTGGTAATAAGAAACTACTGGTGGCTAGAGATTACAAAAAATATAGAAAAATATATAGAGAAATGTGATATGTGCTAGAAAATAAAGAATAGAACAGAAGTGCCAGCAGGAAAGTTGAAATTTAGTGAGGTACTAGAAAAACTGTGGACATATCTAATGGTAGGCTTTATCACAAAGTTACCAATAGTAGTGGGAAAAGATATGATTCTAGTAGTCTGCAATAGATTGTCCAAAATAACGCATTTTGTGGCAACTACAAAAGAAACATTGGCAGAAGGGCTAGCAAGACTATTTAGAGATAATATGTGGAAGTTATATGGGCTACCAAAAAGCATAGTATTATATAGAGGGCCATAGTTTGCAGCAGAGATAATAAAGAAGTTGAACAGCATGTTGGGAATTGAAACAAAGTTGTTGACAGCATTCCATCCTCATACTAATGGTCAGATAGAGAGAATAAACCAAAAGTTAGAACAATACTTAAGGTTCTTTGTGGATCATAGACAAAAGAATTGGCTAGAATAGCTAGCATCAGCAGAGTTTGTAATTAACAATAAGGCATACTCAACAACTAAAGTGTTTCCATTTATAGCAAACTATGGTAGAGAGTTAAGAATAGGAGTAGATTTAAGAAGAAAAGAAAAGATGGAGTTGGCAATGGAGTTGGTGGAAAGAATAAGAAAGATATAGAAAGAAACAGGAGTGGCATTGATGAAAGTGCAGGAGGAGGTAAAGAAATAAGTAGATAGGAAAAGGAAAGAAACAGAAGTATGGAAGGTTAGGATAGAGTTATATTGAGTATGAAGAATCTGGTATTCAAAGAAATACTGGCAAGAAAACTAGTGGATCAATATATTAGTCTATATACTATTAATGAGATAGTTTTTACCTATATAGTCAAGTTATGGCTGCTGTTATGAGACAAAGAAGTGTGGGAAAAGATTTTCTTATATATTAGTGGAAGAACATTATTTTATTAGTCTACAGTGAAAGAGAAAGGCATGTGACCTGGAAGTCACATGACATTACGTTATAAGGCCTAGAGTAGTCTAGAAGGGCCTAAAAGGGTCTATGGTTTAGAAGAGTCTAGACGATGATGTTAAGGAGCATGTTAACCACATTGCTACCATATAGTGTACACATGGTGCACTTATGGATAACACATATACTTTAGAGTAGGATGCATAGTAGAAGCATAGTCATAGCATGGACCATATGTAATAGTATAAATAGAATAGCAATATAGCAGAGACTCCTTATCAAATTCTCTTGTGATCCCCACATCGATAGTCTACTGAGAGCTTTACTTATTTGTGTTACTATTGGACTTTGTGTCTAGTGGTTGCCACAACAGCTGCCCACTTCAATAAGAATTCATCCAGTAGTAAATACTAACAGAGTAGTATAATACAAGAATCAAATAAGGGAGCAAAGAAAAGAAGAAGTAAAACCAATGGAGAAAGAAGAAGTCAAAGAGTGGAAAGTGGAGAGAATCTTGAATAAAAGAAAAGTAAGAGAGATAATAAAGTATTTAGTACAATGGAAGAGGTTTATGACAGAGCATAATAGTTGAAAAAAGAAGGAAAATTTGAAAAATACAAAGAAGTTAGTGGCAGAGTTTGAGAGAAGGATGAATATAGAAGTAAGAAGACAGAAGAAGTTGTAGTTGGCAGAGGAAAAAGATTTTAGGAGGGCAGAACTACCAGAAAAATATATGATAAGAATGTTATATGGATAGGATGATAGGAAGTTTGAGAATAAGTATTTAAAGAAGTTGGAGAGAAGTTAGAAAAGATAGAAGGAAGAAGATGAGACTAGAAAAAGAGACAAACCAACAAGTTTCTCTAGGAGTAGGAACCTTGAAGGGGAGATAATGTCAGATATATAAAGCTTGAATACTAGTTTCTTTATTTAATTTCTTTTTCTTTTTTTTACTGTTATTTTCTTTATTTGGATCTAGGGTTAGGGTTAGAGTGATGCATGATCACACTGTCACACATCAGTCACATCAGATGACATGGTCACATTAATAGTCACAAGTCATGAGATCACAGAGAAAGATATAGAAGGTTCTAGAAGAATGATGTTATATAACATATACAACATATGTTGACCTTAAAGCAAACACATGGTTGTTTAGGGTAGGCTAGAGAAGTAGTAGCATGGATTATAGTAGTTTAGTATATAAGGTAGACAATCTTGTACAGAGTTCTCTATCAAGTTCTTTTATGTTAACCCTAATACAAGGTTCTTCTTATTGACTAACCCTAAGATTTTTGAGTTGTAATATGTTAGTTGCTGCAACACTATACTTCTCTTGGTTGCTTGCTATTTCTATTAGCCTTTGCTCTTGATTATTCTTATTCTTTTCTTGTAACTTTTCCTCTTTCTGTTTACTCTCTCTTTAGTATCTGTCTAAATCAGTAGCCCACTTATACTACCATTCAATACTTCTTGGAGGCTATTATGCCTTTATTAATTTCCTTTAAATAACATCATTTATCTCTCTCTTAAATTCTTCTACTGATATCTTTATATTTACTATCTCTTTCTACTCTTTTAAATTCTTGTACAAATTCTTTTATTGTTTTTGTTTCTTATTTTACTTTTTTGAGCTTGACTACTTTGACTAACTCATTATTATCTTCTTCAAGTACTCTTTTCAATTCTGCCAAAAAGATTTCTGTTAGTGTGAACTCGAACTCCTCTACTTCTATATTCTTTAATATGTTTTACTTTTAGATATCTACTAATTCTTTCTACATATATGTTGAGATTCACTATACTTGCTCCTCTACTGTTTTCTTTCTCATTCTTATTCTAATATACAACTTGCATACCATAATAAATCTCACTACTTTTTCTGCTTCTCTATTAAATAATAGTAGTTGTGCCATTGTTACTTGATAGTCTTGACTTGGCAATTTTTCTTAACTAAGAATAGTATTACTCTTAGTTAAAGATAATAAAAGAGTAAAGAGAAGAAGAGAGAGTTCTGTATTGGATAGTCTCAAGACAGAAATTGAGTTCCAATGTTATAACTTCAGTATTATAATTTGAGACTCAGAGTTAAGTCAAAAGAAGAATCTTGTATAAGGATTACACAAGAGAACTCAGTGGAGTTTCAGTTATAAAGTGTCTACCTTATATACATTTGGCTAATAGTCTTGCTACACTAAACCTAGCCTACTCTAAAGAGCATATAGTATAATATTATTATTCTAGAACCTTTTACATTCTTCTGTGATATGTGACATCACACTAACTCCTAACTCTAAATCCAAAAATAAGAAAATAAATGGAAATAAAATGAAAATAATTAAAGTCTATCATCTTCAACTCTGATATTACCCTCTCTTCAAGATTTCTTCTCTAGAGAAACTGACTTCTATTTTCACCATTTTCTTTCCAAATTCTTCAAATCTCAAACTTTTTATCATTCCATCTGTATAACATCTTTGCTATATATTTTCCTAGCAACTCTTCTCTTTTAAAGTCTCCTTTCTCTACCATATCTAACTTCTCTTGTCATCTTAATTCTGCACTCAGTCTCTTCTCAAACTCTGCTACTGCTTTCTTTGCATTTTCTAAGTTCTTCTCTTTTTTTTCATATGTCACTTTCTGTTATAAATCCCTTTCATCACACTAAATACTTCACTACTTCTTTTATTTTTCTTTTATTTAGAATATTTTCTACCTCCCAATCTTTAACTTCATCTACTTCTGCTTTCTGTCCTTCTATTTGCTCTCTATATCTTACTATTTGACTAATGTTCACAATTAGATGAATCTTTATTGAAGTCAGTAATCATGACTTGATCACATTGGTATAAACTACTTTGTCAATAATATAAACCAATATATCAATCCACTAGCTTTCTTGCTGGCCTTTTCTTGAACACCAAGTCTTTTATGCTCAGCATTACTTTATTATCATTTATCCATTCTTTAACTTTCTTTTTTTCTCTGTCTGCTTGTGGCTTTATTTCCTCTTATGTCTTTCTTAATACTGCTCCAGCTTCCTCCTGAATCTTTTTTATTCTCTTTGAAGATTCTGTTGCTTCTTTTACTTTTCTCCTGATATCTATCCCTATCTTTAACTCTCTTCCATAATTTACTATAAACAAAGATACTTTGATCACTAAATGTGTTTTGTTGTTCTAGTTCTTGATTTATTCTTTCTGTCTAACTATCATTTTGTGGATGAAATGATATTAACAACTTCATTTCAATTTCTAATATTTTGTTCAGCTTTTTTGTTAACTCTGCTGCAAACTGTGGTCTTCTATCTGAGATCACACACTCTAGAAACCTGTGCAACTTTTATACATTATCTCTGAACAATTGTACTAATCCTTCCACTGATATTCTTTCTGTTGTTGCCACAAAATGTATTATCTTGAACAACCTGTTGCAAACCACTAGGATTGTATCTTTTCTAGCTATTAATGGCAACTTTGTGATCAAATCTACTGTTAGATGTGGCCATGGTTTCTCTAGTATCTTACTAACTTCAAATTCTCTACTGGTATCTCTATCCTATTTTTTATTCTCTGATACAAATCACAACTATCCATATATTTTCCTATATCTCTTGGCACTCCTAGCCACCAGTAGTTTCTCATTATTAAATCTGTTATCTTCTACTTTTTTTCATGTCCTGCTACCACTATATTATGGTATAACTAGATTATTTCCACTCTTAACTCCTCATTCTTCAGTATATATACTTCCTTCTTTCAACACTAAATCTCTTTCTACTTGCCATTTATCTCTCCTGAACACTTTTACTAATATATCTACTTCTAGTCCTGCTATTACTACTTCTGCTAAACTACAAATCCACTGTTCTTTAATTAATGTTTGGTTTTTATTGTCTTTTTCTACACTTACTTTCTAGTCCAGTCTCCTACTAAGTTTATTTGCTTTTCTTATTTTTATTTCTGGCACATGTTTCAAGGTAAAGTTGAATCTTGACAGATATAATGTCCAATAAGCTTGTCTTCTGTTCAACTTTTGTGTTTTCATAAAATATTCCAAGTTCTTATAATTTGTCTAGACCTTAAACTTGAATTTTGTATCCTTTAATAGATGTTTCTAGTTTTCTAGTCCTCTTACCACTAACATCTCTTTGTTATGGATCTCATAGTTCCTTTCTGCCATATTAAGAGATTTTGAGAGATATGCTACAGATCTCTATTTTTTTTATCTAACTTCCATCCTCATTTTTTGTTGTTTAGGTCTAGTGCTACTAACACCAGTTTTTTTGTAAATCTCTCCTTAAATACTTTTTTTTACTTTTCTATCTAATCTCACTTCTAATTTTTTACCAAATTATGCAATGGTTTGGCTATAGATGTGAAATTTTTAATGAACTACTGATAGTAATTAGCTAGTTCCAAAAACTTCTGTATGTCCTTGACTCACTTTGGAGTTGGCCAATCCAATACTTTCTTTACATTTACTTCTTCTATTTTTATCATCTCAGGTCCAATTACCACTCCTAAGAACCCTACTTTTCTAACCTTCTATTTGCATTTCTCTGGTTTTACATATAAGTTATTTTCTGCTAATCTCTTTACTACTTCCTCTACTATCTTGTTATGTTCTTTCTCTTCTTCCATTCCTACTATAATATTGTCAATAAAGCTTGCTACTTCTCCAGTATTGATGAAGTTCCATAAGATCTCATTTATTATTGTTTAAAAATATCACTGGAGAGTTTATAAGTCCAAATAATATTATAATTAGTTCAAACAACTCTTCCAGAGTTGTAAATACCATCTTTCACTCATTTTCCTCCTTTATTCATACATTATTATAGTCCTATTATAAATTCAATTTAGTAAATACTTTCTTTGTACCAATATTTTCTATAATATTTGAAATCAAAAATAAAGAATAATTATTTTTAATTGTTCATTCATTTAAGTATTTGTAGTCCTGTACCATTCTCTCCTTACTATCCTTATTTCCTACAAAAAATACAGATGTTGTTTGAGATAACTTTGAGGGTCTAATGTACTCTTCTCTCAATTTTTCTTCTATAAACTTGCACACCTCTCTCCTCTCTTCTGTTGACAATGGATATACCTTTCCCTTCCTTAGTACAAACCCTTCCTTCATTTCTATTACATGATCCCATAACTTTTTTATTGGCATTCTCTTACTTGCTTTCTTTCCAAAGACATGAATCTACTTGTGGAACCTTTAAGAAACCAATTTCTTGGTCTTTTCTTCAGATTTTGCTGTCTCCTCCTCCTCATTCTAAATTTCTTATTCCTTAGCTACTTTCTTTACTTGTATTATTCTTTCTCTTTTTTGTTTTTTCTTCCTTCTTGTTTTTTCTGCTACTTTTCCTCTTCTTGTTTCTTTCCTTCTTCTCTTTCTTCTTCTGCTTCTACAACCCCAGCTTTTCTTACTTTGGTCTCTACTGCCTTCTATATTCTTCTAGATACCTCATTATTTTAACTTTTTCCATCTTCCAGTCAATCTCAGAGTTTTAACAGGCAAGCCATGACATTCCCAAAATCAGACTCCACTTCTGACCTCTAATCATATCAATCTCCATTCTCTCTCTATGCCCCTGATAATAAATATTAATTTCTACTATATGCTTAATATGTTTCTCCTTGTTAAAGGAACCATCCATATTCCTCACATATATTAGTCTTTCTATTTTCTTCAACTTAAACCTTTTCTTCCTTGCAAACTCCAAACTTATGACCAGCTCTATTGTTCCACTATTCAACAATGCCTCCACTATTACTCTTTTCTATATATTAATTCTTTCAAAACCAATTTTCACTGCCACTTCTCTCAACATGTCTTTATTATCTAGATTGCAGCAGAATGTATTTTTCATTACTCTACTGAACATTGCAAATCTATTTGTATTAGAACCTGATCAAGAACTATTAGATTCTCTTCCTCATTTAAATTATGATTGTTTAAATTGTTCTCATAATCAACTCTTCTTTCCCATCCCACAATTCTTCAATTCTTATAATTTCTTGCAATATGACCAAATTCCCCATAACTATAACAATTTCTTCCTCTATCCACATCCACGGTGTATGGGTCCTATCTAGGTACAAATCCTATCTGTTGATTCAGATTTACTATAACTGTGTTTGTTCTCTCCACTCTCTCTATCAAAGTAGGTTCTGTTAGCACCAACTATTGAGAGATTTCTTGCCTCCTTGGCCAAACTTGAGACTGTGACAACTGTTACTATTATGCCCCTACTATTATAGACTTAAATCCTAAGGGTTGGACAAAAGAATAACTCTTGTATAGGAGTAACACAAGAGAACTTGATAGAGATCCCTTTATAAACTAGTCTACCTTATATACTACTACCGATGGTCCGTGCTAACTACTGTGCACCCTACCCTAAACAACCATGTGTAGTACATGAGGTCAACATGTGATATCTATGTTATATAACATCACTTGTTCTAGATTCTTCTACTTTATTCTCCATGTCTTGTGACTTAATTCTAACTCTATGTTCTAAAAATAGAAAAATAAGAAAATAAAACAAAATAAAAATAAAAATAAAATAAAATAGAGAAAAACTAAGTCCACCATTTGTGAACTTGACACCTACTATGTTCTACCTTGATGCTTGAGCTCTTATATCCCTTCTTTCTCTTAACCTCTTCTCTTCTCTTCTACTTTCCCTCCAATGCTTATCCAAGTTTATTACTCTTTCATACTACTGTTCAATACTCCTAGAAAAATATTTTGTCTCTATAAGCTTCTTTTTGATCATTCCATTCATCTCTCATTTAAACTCTTCAATCAATAGTTTTCCATCATATCCACTTCCTTTTACTACTCTTTTAAACTCCTGAACAAAATTTTCTATCATCTTGCTTTCTTGCTCTATCTTTATTTTTTTATTATTTTCTCTGCCAAATTCTTCTTTTAAATCTGATTAAAATTCCCCACTGTTACATAACTCAGACTTCTATTCTCCAAATCCTCTATAATATTTTATTTTTGTATATCCACTAATTCTCTCTACACATATGACAAAACCCACTATATTCTGATGTATAACCTATATGCTGTCAAAAAACCTGACACATTGTTTGTAACTTGGCCACTTCTATATTTGACCTAGTGTTGGGTCAGAAAGCTGCTGTTATCTCTTCTACTACTTCTTCTAGACTGGCTTAAGTGATTAGCACCTGTAAGGCAGCTATTTACTCTTGTTGCTGTCCAACTATCTACTTCAAATTAATTGAGCTGCATTGACTTATATTATATTAAAAAGATAGAGATTTGATTGGTGTTGGTAAAAGTAGTAGAAATATAAAAGGTGGTGATATATAAAGAGATAGGCAAAACTGGTGCTATTTTTCCTCTCTAACTCATAATTGGAACTTGATTCAATTTCAGTAAGTATTAGTAAGCTCTCTTCAAGTTTCACTTCACACTATCTACTAACTATCTAAGCTTACTACTGTTCTAAGAAAATTGTAAATGATTTTGATCTAAAAATATTATTCTACTCCAGACAAGATCTGAAGAATATTTACTATTCTTCTGTGTGAACAAGTCACAAGTAGACCTGCAATACAGAGCTTCTATACAAAAGATACAAGTTACTACTCAACACCACCCAATTAAATAATGAATAATGTCTAAATAGCAGTTTAGGTCTGGTCACTACCACCCACAACTGCTCATGCTAAGTAGCTAGCTGTTATACCAACTACTAACCAGAATAGTCAATAGTGCACTAAAATAGTCTTATAAGTGAGAATTTCATGGAGATTACAAGAGAACTCAACAAAAGGTCTCTAATACATTCCTATACTATATATACTATGAGGTCAACATACTATGAATATATATCTTAATGTTATTCCTTTTATAATATTCTAGGCTTATAATGTAATATTGTGTAATATGTCATGTGACCATCATCATATGTTGCTTCATCATCCAAGAAATAAAAGAAACAGAAAAAAAAAAGAAAAAAAAAGATCAAATCAAAGAAAATAGATAAAAGAAAAAGAAAATCAAAATAAAATATGAGAGTTCAAGCATATTATAACACTAGCTTTTCTTTATGTCTGGAGTCTAGCTTCCATACCAAAGGTGACTAGCAGTTGTATTAACTACCTGCTGAGGATAACTAGAGAGTAAGAAAAGAGAAGATCCAGTATTGAATAGTCTAAAGAAATGGGAATCAAGTTCTAATATTATAATTTAAAACTCAGAGTTAAGTCAAAAGAAGAATCTTATATAGAGATTACATAAGAGAACTCAATAAAGTTCTAGTTACAGAGTATCTATCTTATATATACTTATTTCATAATCTGTACTATACTAAACCTAGCCTATTCTAAAGAATATATGTACTATATACTATTAACATATGGTATAACATCATCATTCCAGAACATTTATAATATTTTCTATAACATGTAATTGTATGACCATGACTTGTGATATATATGACACCACATTATATCATATGACAGTTTGTGACAATCATATCATACAAACCTTAATTCTAAGTTCAAAAATAAAAATAAAATAAATAGAAAATAGAAAAGCAAAAAGAAGTGAAAATAAATATTCTACTGTCTTTAATTCTAATATCTACAGATTTTTAGCAAGTATAAATTGTCTCTAACACTAGTATAGAGTAGTCTATCTTATATATCTTAGACTATAGTCTATCTACAACTATATTTAGCCTACTCTAAAAGCTATATAGTATATATAAGGCTAACATGCTATAGTTATCCTAAACTTATAACAGTTATAATAATCACATATAATATTATGTTATTATCTTCTTATAGTTTTTGTATATATTAATAATATAGTAGTCATATTATAACTTAAGCCTTTAGATAAAGATAAAAGACCACTTTTATATTGAGTAACATAAAAGAACTCAATAGAGTTTCAAGTACAAACTAGTCTACTTTATATACCATAGACTCTGGTCTATGTGTACATTATAACTATTTTATCCTAAAGTATATATACTTGTCTTAAAGTCAATATATTGTTTTTATATTCTTCTTCATGTTATATGATTGTGTGACTGTAACTGTCATGTGTATTATTACATTATATCTTTTGCTTAAGTCTAAAAATAGAAAAAAGAAAAAAAAAGAAACTCAAAAATAAACTTAGGAAAAATTAAAAGGAAAATAAAATAAAGAAAATAGAATAAATTTAAGTCTATTATTTGTACTTTTAACAAGTTAGTAGCTTTGATAGCCATATTATTCATTTTAAAACTGTTCTTAATTAATTATCTTATTTTATTATATTCTAATCTGGTTACATCTATTCTAATCTATAGATAATACTTTCTAACCTATTTGTACTTCTAAACCTTTTCTAGTGTGAATTATTTCTCTTCATTTCTATTGTAATATATATTATAACTTAAGTCTCAGAGTTAAGACAAAAGCATACTCTTATATTGAGTAACATTAGAGAACTTGATAGAGTTCCAAGTACAAGCTAGTTTATCTTATATGCTATAGATTTGTTGAAAGTAATATTTTTAATTCTATCATAACAGATATGAACTTAGTCTTAAAAGTCAAAAACACATTCACATAATATTATTTTCTCACTTGTAGTCATTTACAGTTATTTACAGCTTATTTGGTTATTTCTAAGCTATTTGTTAGATTGTCAGATGCAGTTCATACTAGAGGTAAAGGTCCATAAGATGGACTTGGAGATGTGTGGACTTATAGAATGATCTTGGCTTCAGCTTATGTACTGTGCCATCTGTCTGCTGTGCGGTCGCAACTTCAGATAAGAAGAAGAAGTTCAAGATAGGAGTAAGTGCTGATTTGGTATGCCACCATTGAATACTAAGGATCGAGTTTGATAAGAGTTATCTTTGTCAATTATCAGACTAGTGAATTACAGTTTAACTACTAATCTTATATACAGGTATATACTATAGGAGATACTTAGGGTTTCAGTGGTTTAGCCCCTATTACACTGAGTAGAGGTTTTAATATTGAGACACTAACAGGAGTATAACACTATCATAGAAGGCTGAATCAGATATTTTCATCATGAAAGATAGAATATCCAGACAATTATATCATACCTCACAGCAGTGTTGCGAGTAAGATGGCTACCATGGAAGACAGGCTTTATTGAATCAGATGTTAACAAGGAGTATACTACAGGAATGTGTTTTCTAGATGAGTGGACTTGGCATGTAACATAGATATGATTTACATCTTATTATTTAAATCTAATAGGATATCTTAGAAGTCCAGATAAGTAGTTAATACATTATCTGAGAATGTGAAAGACAGGTCAGAACAATCTTTGGCTTCAGCTTGTGGGCTTTATCTCTACTAGCCACATAGGTTATATATCTTGGAATAAGACTTAGAAACTTAATAGGTGGAAAACTACTGGAAGGTAGCAAGGTATGTTGTTACTAACACCAGAAATAAGTGTTAGTTTTAGTTGATTTTCAGAATAACTAATATAGTATAAACTACTGGATATATATAAAGACTATTAAGTAAATTACTCTGATTTCTAGTAATTCTTGAATATTAGAGGATAGAGGTTCATAGAGTTAACAAAGACTAGCAAGAGCATCCAAGATGGAATAGAAAGGTATAATTCACATTAGAAAAGATTGGGAAGTGTAAATGAGAAAAAAGAGATTATTCATAGATTAGAATGAATATGGTTAGAATGAGATATAATATTATTAAAGTAATTTCTAAGATTGCTAGAACCTTCTATTTATTACTTGTATTCTGAATTTAATAAGACTATGATCTGTGTACATATTACAAGTAATCTATCTCAAAGCCTATATGTTACAAACTCAAGATCTTAGGGTTGGTCAAGCAAATAAACCTTGTATTAGATTAATACAAGAGAACTCAATAGAGAACTCTGTACAAGATTGTCTACCTTATATACTGAACTACCATGGTCTATGCTACTACTTCTTTAGCCTACCCTAAACAACTATGTGTTTGCCTTAAGGTCAACATGTGTTACATATATTGTATGATATTATTCTTTCAGAACCTTCTATATCTTTCTCTGTAATCTTATAACTTGTGACTATTGATGTGACTGATATGTGACAGTGTGATCATGACATCACTTTAACCCTAACCCTAAGTTTAGAAAAGAAAAATAAATCAAAACAAAAATGAAAAAGAAATATTAAATAAAGAAACTATTGTCCAAGCTTTGCATATCTGATACTATATACTTTTTATAAAATTAATATGTTGCTATTATATTATATGATATTATTTATTTTAGAACTTTCTACAATATTTTTTATATCATGTGATTGTGTGATCTATAATCTGTGATAGGTGTTATACTTTGTAACTTGTGTAACTATTACATGTATACTCTTTATCTAAGTCTAAAATAAAGAAAAGTAAAAACAAAAACCAAAAATAAAATAAATATAAAAAGAATGAAAATAAAATAAAGTCAAGTTTATCATTCACAAATATGCTCTTGGACTTTATTATTTTAATTAGCAAGAGAAGATCACATAACTAGTTATATGATATATAATTTTATTAGTCTAAAATGTAATAAAAGAAGCTAAAATAATAATATTAAGATAAATATCTATTGTTGTAGCAATCACTAATCACAAAGACTAATAGTAGTATAACAAGTAAATCTCTTAGTAGAATATTAAGTGAAGATTACAAGAGAACTTGACAAGAAGTTTCTAATGTATTACTACCCTATTTATGTTATAGATACATAGTCTATGCTAACAATAAATAACCCTACCCTAATATCCATATGTTGTTTATACTTCTATTATATATTAATCTTATATCTTCCATAAGAATACTATGCTATATACATATACTCTGATATCATCCTTCTAGTTTCTTCTCTTAGAGTCTAGGCCTATGACCTCACATCATGTGATATGTTACATAACTGGAGTCACATACCTTTTTATTGTCAAAAAAAAGAAAATGAAATGAAATATTAAATCAAGAAAAATAGATAAAAGAAAAGAAAAATATTAGTGTTCAAATACACTATAATATCTATAGTATGTTTACTGTTAGAACAGTTTTTGTTTTTGTTTTTATTTTTTCTCTTTTTTATTTTTTATTTTTATTTTTATTTTCTCTTATACTACTATCTTATATAATAGTATCTAATAAATAATTAGTGAATACTATGTTTTCTTTTGATATTAGTATATTTTCTATCCTATTGGCTTATAACAATATAAATATAGATATAAATATAAACACTCTAAGAAATAGATTAGTTAATTCTAGTGTTAATGGTTCTAGAGAATTGTCAGCATATTTAAATGTCTCTTCCATTTTCTATATTGAGAAGATAAAAGCCCGAAGCAATAATCCTTCTTGGGCCAACCAAGTAGAAGAACTCAATAAATCACAAAGATCTACTCTATTCTATACTAACCCAAAGATAGGAAAAAACAATACTACAAACAAGGCTACAGGTTTAAAAAATACACTGAATTCTTATAAAGAGTGTGTTAATAATACCAATACAAACATGTGTCTTCCACAAGAACTTGATTCTTTTTCTATTTTATATTTGGAAAATTAACTAGCCAAACCAAAGTCTTGAAACAGTGTTATACTTCCTATTTTCCTATTCAAAACTAATGAATTCATTGAGATTGATTCAAATGACATCTCAATGTTATTTTTCAGAATAGCTAACTTCATTAGAAATAGTGTCAGGAGTACAGTATGAAATATATATATAATACTAGCCAGATGTCAAAGCTAAGCTTGATATTGTGCACTTTTGGCATAACTGGTTCAGTAGTTAGTCTGTTCCTAACAAATAGAGCTCTTCAATATAAATCCAAAAAGAACATCTCTACTAATATAAACTTTGGCCAAGCAGCTTGGAACTTTATCTTATCTATTTATGAGGCAGAATGAGATATTTTGAAAACTGGCAACAATAATAGATCATTCTGACAGTGTGTCTCTACAAAATTTATACTATAAAAACTACAAGAAAATTCTGAAAAGAAGAAAGAAGCTAGAAAGAGAGTGGAAATTTCTAAAATTTCTTCACTGATTCCACTAAGATCTAGCAGAAAGATCTTTAAGAAGTCAAAGTTTTTTAAAGAGAAAGGTAAAATGACTATCAAGAATATTAACACTTAGAACAGATGATTGTATGTACAAGCATTCTCTTTCAATATTAAGAAAATTGTTAAAATCAAGGAGAATTTTTCTAGTCTTTCATCTAAGAAAATCAAAGAATTATACAAAGTTATTAATGAACCAAGAAAAGAAAAACCTAGGATCAACATGACTTCTAAAGGATTTTTGAGAAGACAAGTGTTGGTTTCTATGAGTTTGTCTAACTCAACAAAATTTATGGTCTTGTCCTACAAGCATGTAGAAAATATCAATAGAGCACTAAAGAACATCAAGTTCAACATTATGACTGATTTTATTTGAGCAGATTACCAAAGTCTCACAATTATGACTTCCAAAGTTACCTTATCCTCAGATCTTAGTACTATTGAAAAAGTATATCAAGAATATAGATGTTATTAAATCAGACAACATTATGGTGCCCAGACTTTCTCAATCAAAGTCTTGTTGATTTTGGACATTCCATATCTCATCAAGAATACTAATATTCCTATCACTTTTAATACAGTTGAGAGAATTATTAAGTCTATGTATATTTTCAATGATGTTGTTCTTGTATCTAAACCTAGAGTTATCAAAGCTTCATCTAAATCAGATATGGTAGTTATTTGAGTTGATATCTGGAATATGTCAGAGTTTAAGATGATAGACTCCAACTATTTTCATTTTTTTTATTTTTTTATTTTGGAGACTTAGGGTTAGTGTGATGCTACTGTTACATGACATGACTAGGTGTCACACATCAGTCACATGTCACATAAAAAAAAACAATGTCACAGTCACACAATCACATGTCACATGGAAGAGTATAGAAGGTTCTAAAAGAATGATGTCATACAATATGTTTAACACATGTGTTAGAGTTCAAGATAATAGACTCTAACTATTTTATTTTTCTTTTCTCATTTATTATTTCCTTTTCTTTTATTTTTATTTTTGGGAACTTAGAATTAGGGTTAATGTGACATCACTGTCATACCATCACATATCAGTCACATGACAAAGTCATGGTCATGGTCACATAGTCACATGTCACATTGGAAAGATGTAGAAGATTCTGAAAGAATAATGTCATATAGTATGGATATTATCTATTGACCTTAAGATGAACACATGGTCATTTAGGGTAGGCTAGAAGTAGTGTAGCATGGACCATGGGGTTTTGTATATAAGATAGACAATCCTGCACAGAGTTCTCTATTGAGTTCTCTTGTGTTAACTCTAATACAAAGTTCTTTCTCTTGACTAACTCTAAAGTTCTGAGTTTGTAACAACATATTGATCTTAAGGCAAAACACATAGCTATGTAGGGTAGGCTAAAAGTAGTTAGCATGGACCATAGAGTTTTAGTATATAAGGAAAACAATCCTGTACAGAGTTCTCTATCAAGTTCTCTTATGTAAATCTCTATAAGGTTTTGTTTATTGACCAACTCTAAGGTTTTTAAGTTATAACAGAATGCCCAGAGTGGATCTAAAGCTAAAGGACTAATCAATAGATGCTTCAACATAAGCAGCTATATTGCTGCAGTTCATGGAACAAATATGGATTTAAGTGTTCTATAATGTAAAAATTGTTGGAAATAGGAATATGCTATCTTTTTATGCTATACTTATAGATCAAAATACATCAAATGAAATGGTTTACACAAAACTGAACATCATTGATATTTTGCATAATACTACAAAGCAAACTTCAAAAATAACCTACCAAGACTCAAAACCAAGCAGGAAGATCTTGCTCACATAATTTCAAATGCATCAACTGCAAGAATGATTATCAAGCAGATTCCAACAACTGTTTTTTCTAGAAATATTATTTCAATAAGAAGTGGCACACCAAGAAATATCAGGAGCTTTATTTTTGCAGAATGTTTGCAAGAACAGAATACTCACAAATATAGTTCAATTAGTGAAGAAGTATTATAACTTGGAAAGTGTGGACAGACATTTAGGGTTAGGGTTAGGACCTATAGTTAATTATTAGTCTATGGCTAGAAAGAGATACAAGCACATGACCTGGAAGTCATATGATATAGGCTGGAGTAGTCTAGAGCGGTCTGGAAGAACTTAGAGTCTAGAAGGATCGGGAAGAGTCTAGAGTAGGAGTTAGGGTTAGAGATGACGTCAAAAGACAACGGTTCCTCATGGTGTACACATGGTGCACACATGTACAGCAGAGATTAAGGAGTATGACATCAGAGCACATGTATATGGCATGGTGGCTTTATGGTGGATGAGTAATTGAACATGAGGTGGAAGCATGGACTTTAGAATAGGAGTAGCACAGTCATAGCACAAACCAAGGACTAAGGTATATAAGTAGGGATAGATCTTGTAAAGAGTTCTCCATCAAGTTCTCTTGTGTAAATCCTATACAAGGTTCTTCTCCCAAACTAACACTAAGGTTTCTGAGTTGTAACAAGAAGGAGACAAAGATTATTGATATACATCAATGTTTAACTCTCATAATGCACTTCTCTCTCAGAAAAAATATTTTTGATAGCAAAGACATTAATTGTTTCTCTTTTTTTTAATTAAAAGCAGTATTTTCTTTGTGATTAACATATACTCTGATGAACATCAATCAACCTTAAAGTATCTCAAGGATACAGAGGCTAATATCTGAAATATCCTTGTTATAGCTGGAAACTTCAATATTAAGGATAGAAAATAGGATTCTTCTTATTCTTTTCACTTGTCTTATAGTGATTCTCTTATAAAAGTCACTAATTCTTTTGAACTTAAATTATCTTCTTCTATTCATCAGATTCTAACTTATTATACTGATAATTCTAATGACTCTAACTCTGTTATTGATCTTATATTTCTTCAACCAAATTCAGTCAAGATTGATAATCATTTTATTCTACCAGAATTCTGACATCTATTGGACCATGCTTCTTTAACTGTTGACATTTCTATTATAGAAGAATTTATTCAAGAAAAATAATATACTATAATTAGGAACAACAAGGAAGAAAAAAATTTGTTTTAGAGCTTATGAATGTGATAGAAAACATTGATATTTTAAGCATACCAAACAAAGAATCTCTTGAAATTATAGTTCAAAAATATACAAGAATTTCTGAATCTATTTGATATAAGTTCTCTTGATGTGTTGATATTACTAAACATTCTAAAGAATAGTGAAATAAAGAATGTTATAACAAACTGACCAGATACAAATCCTCCAAGATGATTAAGAACTTTAAGAAAACCAAGCACTTATTTTTCAATGATAAAATTCAAGAAATTATATTAAGAACAAAAGACCTTAGAACCTTATGAATTGGGTAAAAAAAAATTTCCAGCAATAGAAGCATTGTAATATAATAAATATTCCTATATCAAACTCAACAATTTATGACAGACTCTGCATTAAACATTCAACTTGGTATAAAATTATTAAATAAATCCAAGTCTATTAGATAAAACCCCATTAAAATCTACTATAGAGTGGCCACCTGTCAGAGTATAAGACAGTGGACTCTAACTATTTTATCTTTTCTTCTCTCATTTCTTTTTTTTCTTTTTTTTAATTTTTAATTTTAGAACTTAGGGTTAGGGTCATGCATGACATTATGATCACACTGTCACAAAATGTCACATGTCACATGAAAAAATGCTGTCACAGTCACAGTCACACAATCACATATAGAAGAATGTAAAAGATTCTAAAAAGATAGTATTATATAGTATATATAATACATGTTGATCTTAAGGTGAACATATGGCTGTTTAGGGTAGGCTAGAAGTAGTGTAGCATGGACCATGGATTTTAGTATATAAGATAAACAATCTTATACAGAGTTCTTTATCAAGTTCTCTTGTATTAACCCTAATACAAGATTCTATTCATTGATCAACCCTAAGATCTTTGAGTCATAACACTACCTTTCTCTAAAAAAGAGTTCAAGAATGCTGTCAATAAATATAATAATTTTTCCTTTCCAGAACTAGATTATGTTTCATGAAAATATCTAAAAGTTATCATAGAGGATAATAAATATCTTCTTAATATTGTTAATATTGCTAATACTTGCATCAATATAAGGTACTGGCCATTACACTTTAAGACATTCTCTTTAATCATCATCCCCAAGCCTAACAAAATGGCTTATGACTTCTCAAAAATGTTCTGCCTGATTGTTCTTCTCAAAACTTTAGGAAAACTCATTAAAAAAGTCATTAGTGAAAGACTTCAATATCAATCTATTACAACAAATTTCATCTACTCTTATCAACTAGATAGTCTAAAGCAATATTTGACTACAGATACAGATATTTTTCTTATACATCTGATTTATTCAGGATAAATCAAAAGTCTTCAAACAAGTATACTTGTTGTGGCAACCACTAGACTTAATTGTCCAATGATCTTACTAACGAGTAAAGCTCAAAGTGGGCTATGATGTGGGAATTCACAAGAGAACTCGACAAGGAGTCTCTGCTTAATTAGTGTCCTATTTATACAAATGTGTTCTGGTCCGTGCTACCACTATCTAAGCCTGCCCTATAGTCCATGCTTCATCCTCATGTCCGTCTCACTCCTTACTCAAGGCCACTATGTGTACTCCAGGTGCCCTGACGTCATCTTCCAGACCCTTCTACTATGTTCTAGGCCTATGATGTCACATCATGTGACCTGTCATGTGACTTCCTTGTCATGTGCCTTCTTCATTGTCTCTCCAGGGAAATAAAATAAAGAAAAAGAAAAGTAAAATCAGAAAAAATAAAAGAAAATAAAATAAAAAATTGTTAGTATTTAGTGTCCCATAACAATACTAGCCTTTGACATTGCCTAGTTTTTCCTATTGCTTAATCACCAACTTCTTTCATTAATCCTGAACAAAGCTGGTTTTGATTCTAAAATTCCACTTTTCTTTTCTAATTATTCAATTGGTAGGAAAACTCAGTAATATATGGAACAATTTTGTTTCTCCTCTTTTTTGCATTAATATAAGTATAGAACAAGACTCTACTCTTTCTCCCATTCTTTCTGCTCTCTATATTTCACTTATTTTTCATATTTTCTAAAAAAGAACTAAAAAACAAACACTCTACTTTTCTGTAGCTATAATATTATTTCTTCTTTCTTTAACCAGTTTGAACTCATTACCAAACATCAAAAATCCAAAGCCTTCCATTTTTCAAGATTCTATAAGAACTTCAATGTTATAAGACGAGAGTGGGACAGACTTTAGGTAGGATTAGAGTTAGGACAGTAGGTAATTATTAGTCTACAACGGACAAAGGGATAGAAGATAAGCACGTGACCTGGAAGTCATGTGATAAGATTCTAGAGCGGTCTGGAAGGACTTAGGGTCTAGAAGGATCGGGAAGAGTCTAGAGATGGAGTTAGGGTTAGGGATGACATCAAGGGACATGGATTCCTCATAGTGTACACATGGTGTGTACATGTACAGCGGAGATTAAAGGTATGACGTCAGGGCACATATAGGAAGCATGGTGGCCTTATGGAAAACACATGTGGATGAGTAATAGGACATGAGGATGGAGCATGGACTTTAGGGTTGGTAATATAATGTTGTAGCACAGACCAAGATAGTACAGTATATATAGTGGTAGATATTAGTAGGAGCTCCTTATCGAGTTCTCTTATATCAACCCGGTATAAGGTTTAGTCTCGGAACCAACACTAAGGTTTCAAGTCTACAACATTTAACTCTTCTCCTCTTGACCTCAGTACAATAGGAGGTTTTATTTCATAATCTAAGAATACTTGGAGATATCTCAGTTTCATCTGTGACAAAAAATTGTCTTTTCATCAACATATTAGCTTTTATTCCAATAAAGCTCTTTTAACTATAAAGAGTATGAAAATATTGGGAAATTTGACTTGGGAATTATTTCCCCATCATAAATGGCTACTCTATAGAACTTGCATTCTTTTTATTGTACTCTATAAATTCCCTCTGTAGTTCTTCAAAAATACTCTACTTTTATATTCTCTTAAGAAACTCAAAAAATACAACAGAAAACTGCCATTTAGATCACAAGTGCCTTTCATACATTGCCTACTTGGGAAATTGAGGCTATTGCTAGTCTTATTCTCATATATTTACATCTTTAAAAAATCAGCAGTAGATATCAACTTAGAACCTTATCAAATCATGCAATTAACTTACTATTAGAAAAAAGACATGCAAAGAATTCTCTCTCATATCATCTGTCTATGGAGAATATGACTACCAAACAATAGCTAAAAAGCTAAGGGTCATAATAGAAGCATTACATATTATAGTTATTACTGATACTATTTATTCAGCAAGGCATATTTTCAATTCAACAACTTACCCTTATCAAATACAATTGATAGCCATAGTTCAAGATCTCAGGGTGTTTTTCAATAAACATACTCAGAATTCAATCAATTTTTGGGACTGTCCAAGTAATGCCAAATAATCTCATCATGTATCTGTTAACAAAGAAACAAAAAAATTCAACCTCATTTATATCCTTCTATACAAAGTATCATAAGATTTCAGCAAGAAAAAAAAAATGTGACAACATTATCAGAAATTAGCAAATGACATTTCAGGCATCTGATCTCAAAGGGCATCATTTCTTAGAGCTTTTAAATAATGATTATTATATGATCATCTCTATTTATATAAAAAGAGATCCTTAGATTAACTATTTTGGTCACTTGAATTCTCTATATATAAGAGCAACTAGAGCAATCACAAATCATGCCCCTATAGGAGAATATTATCTGAGATTTTTTCCAAAAGAAAACTTTAACTACCTATGTGAATTATATTCTATCAAATCATAATGATATATTCTTTACAAATGTAGAAGATATAACAAATATTGGAATCTATATAAGACATCATTAAGTCATTTCATAGCTTGCCTGAAATACAACCTAGAAGCTTTCTCCTTCTATAAAGATATCACTTAATAGTTTGATCTACCATTTACTTTGCTATAGTTTTTTCTTTTTTTTCTTTTTTCTTCTTTTTTTTTAGAATTATATATAACTATTATAACTGTCACATATTCTCTATAACAAGATGTTACATTATTAGTCACATATATCACAGTTATAATCATATGATCACATAACACATGGAAGAATATAGATAATTCTGGAATAATAATATTATGCAATGTATTTTCCACATGTTGATCTTATAGATAATGTATAGTTTTTAGGGTATGTTAGATTTATGTAGCACAGACTACTAGCCTAGCAAATATAAGGTAGATACTTTATATCAAAAACTCCATCAAGCTCTCTTGTATTAATCTAATACAAGATTTCTCTTTTACTTTAATACTTTGAGATTTAAGTTGTAATATTTATCTTATAGCAAACATATAAATATTTCTTGGTTGTTAGATGTTATGGCAATAAATATTTTTGATCAGATAAGTATAAAAGGATTGATTAGAGATGTAGAAGAAGAGAAAGCAATGAGGATTGGTGTAACAGATAATAAAAAACAATGAGATAATATTAAATCTATAAAAGTAGTTGATTATATTGAAGAGGAAAAATGCTGAGAAAAAAAAAGAAAGTAACTAGCACTCATAGTTTGACTGTATCAGTAAAAACTACTTTATTAATAATATATAGACTAATATATTAGTCTACTAATTTCTTTGCTGGCCTTGTCAGGAGTACAGTATGAAGTACATATATAGTACCAGCCAGATGTCAAAGCTAAGCTTGACATTGTGCACTTTTAGTGTAACTG
>Ga0157363_1000673_pt1 | contig 26620 bp, 27 predicted proteins | sample AttsexASBM1_FD_111477 | JGI IMG/M metagenome (GOLD analysis project Ga0157363, IMG submission 111477) | Fungus gardens microbial communities from leaf cutter ant in Ribeirão Preto, State of São Paulo, Brazil - Atta sexdens ASBM1 | ecosystem: Host-associated > Fungi > Mycelium > Unclassified ... | reverse complement strand
TCGGGCAAAATAAACATTTAAAGGAATTTGCAAAATGGCAAAGATTAAAGGTCAGGTTAAGTGGTTCAACGAGTCTAAAGGTTTTGGTTTCATTACTCCTGCTGACGGCAGCAAAGATGTATTCGTACATTTCTCTGCAATCCAGGGTAATGGCTTCAAAACTCTGGCTGAAGGCCAGAACGTAGAGTTCGAAATTCAGGACGGTCAGAAAGGACCAGCAGCGGTTAACGTAACTGCTATCTGATTAAACGAATCTCTTTCCGGAATCACTTCCTGAATGATGAATTGTGAAACCCCGCTCAGTGAGCGGGGTTTTTTGCTTTTTCCTCCGGCGACGAACAGGTACACTTGCGGCTGTTTTTATCAGTGGGGTACGAGCAGTGTATATATGTCCGTTATGTCATCAGCCATTGTTACAGCAACAGGGCGGGTGGCGGTGTACTGGCAATCACCATTTTGATCGGGCCAAAGAGGGTTACGTTAACCTCATGCCTGTGCAGCACAAAGGGTCGAAAATTCCGGGAGACAGTCCGGAGATGATGCAGGCCAGGCGAAGCTTCCTGGATCAAGGTTATTACCAGCCCATGCGAAGTGCCGTCACTGAAATGCTGGCAGAACATCTTCCGCAGACTGACGTACAAATTCTGGATATCGGTTGTGGTGAAGGGTATTACACCGCAGAGATTGCCCGTTGTTTTGCAAAACGGCAGGGGGCCGCTGTCTATGGTCTTGATGTCGCCAAAGTGGCTGTCAAATATGCGGCCAAACGCTATAAAGCGATACGTTTCTGTGTGGCTTCCAGTTACCGTTTGCCATTTGCTGATCAAAGCCTGAATGCTGTTTTGAGAATCTATGCGCCCTGTAAAGATGAGGAGCTGGCGAGAACCCTGAAACCGGAGGGCTATTTACTCACCGTTACTCCGGGACCGGATCATTTGCGTCAGCTAAAAGCTCTTATCTATTCGGAAGTTCAGCAGCATGAAGACAATGAACATCCGTTGTCTGATTTTGTTCAGGTACAAGAGAAACGCCTTACCTATTCAATGGATTTAACGTCGGAAGCCTCAACAGCCTTGTTACAGATGACTCCTTTTGCCTGGCGGGCATCAGAGCAGGTCTGGCAACAGCTGGCATCCACCGTTAGTTTCCATTGTGACGCTGATTTCAGGCTACGTCTGTGGCAGCGAAAGCCACTCGCAACGTAATTAAATGTCATTTAGTGTGTAAGTGTAAAAATTTTTTTGACGGCGTGACAGATGCTGATACAGTAATTCTCTGTTTATTATTCAGGAGTATCGGGCTTAGCCCTGTTTATGGACCCTCACCGACGCCGTTCAGTCTTTCCGCAGCTGCATTGTAGTGCCTGCAACTTTTCGATCGACCATTCCCGCATTTATCCGCAACCGGTTATCGGCACGACCTTCGGCCGGGCTTTCGTTGCTATGTTATTTTTGTCCTCAAGGAGCCATTAATGGAAATATTTCTGGACCCCTCTATCTGGGCAGGCTTGCTGACACTGATTGTTCTTGAGATTGTTCTGGGTATTGATAACCTGGTGTTTATTGCGATTATCGCGGATAAATTACCTCCGCGGCAGCGGGATAAAGCGAGGATTATTGGGCTCAGTCTTGCCCTGGTGATGCGACTGGGGCTACTGTCACTGATTTCATGGATGGTGACTCTCACCCGGCCATTATTTCACATTGGAGATTTTGGTTTTGCCGGACGTGATCTGATCATGCTGGCGGGGGGGATCTTCCTGCTATTCAAGGCGACGACCGAACTGCATGAGCGACTGGAAAACCAGCCGGAATCTCATCAGACAAATAAAAGTTATGCCAGTTTCTGGTCCGTCGTTGCGCAGATTGTTGTGCTGGATGCCGTATTCTCACTCGACGCAGTAGTCACAGCCGTGGGTATGGTCAGCCATCTATGGGTCATGATGACGGCAGTGGTGATTGCCATGGGAATTATGTTGTTAGCATCGAAGCCGTTGACACGCTTTGTTAATGCCCATCCGACAGTGGTGGTGTTGTGTCTCAGTTTCCTGTTGATGATTGGTCTGAGCCTGGTGGCTGAAGGATTCGGTTTTCATATTCCGAAAGGTTATCTGTACGCCGCGATCGGCTTCTCAATAGTCATTGAGATGTTTAACCAGATAGCCAGACGAAATTTTCTGCGTCACCAGTCCCGCCGACCATTACGTGAACGGACAGCTGAGGTGATTGTGCGACTGATGGGTGGCAAACAATCTCAATCGTCAACTGACAGTTCTCATCCTGAGAGTGAGGTGCCGGCGACCGAAAGCTTTAAGGATGAAGAACGCTATATGATTACCGGAGTATTGACCCTGGCGTCACGTTCGGTGCGTAGCCTGATGACGCCGAGAGGGGATATTTCCTGGGTAAATGCTGAAAGTTCGACTGAAGAGATTCGTCGGCAGTTGCTGGATACTCCGCATAGTCTCTTCCCTGTATGCCGTGGAGAACTGGATGAGATTATCGGGGTTGTCAGAGCCAAGGAGTTACTGGTGGCCCTTGATAAACAGCTGGATATCAGCCAGTTTGCTGCGGAAAACCCGGCAATTATTGTCCCTGAGACATTAGATCCGATCAATCTGCTGGGTGTTTTACGCAGGGCTAAAGGCAGTATCGTGATTGTGAGCAATGAGTTTGGCGTTGTTCAGGGATTAGTGACACCACTGGATGTGCTGGAAGCCATTGCCGGAGAATTTCCTGATGAAGACGAAACACCGGATATTGTCCCGGATGGAGAGGGCTGGCTGGTCAAAGGGGGAACAGACCTGCATTCTCTCGAGCAGTTACTGGATGTGCATTGTCTGGTCGATCCTGCCGAAGATTATGCCTCAATCGCCGGGCGGTTAATCTCTCACAGGGACCAGATTCCCCGGGCTGGAGAAGTGATTGATATTGAAAATCTGCACTTCACCGTTCTGGAGGCTACGGAGTATCGCATTGACCTGGTACGGGTTACCCGTGACCCGTCAGATACGGACGAGGACGAGCCAGAATAAGTATCAGGCCCTGTGGTTAACCTCACGGGGCCTGTTTACTACCGCGGCTGTGAGCCTCACCGTACTTTTATCGTCAGCCTAATCCGGTATGTTTCACGTTATTTTAGTTTCATAGCTTTCATTGTAGCGAATGCATTTCTCTCAATATGGCGGGCTTGCCACAGGGGCACAGGTGAGACCAGGGTTGTGCTCCATCCCCATTATCGGCTGAGGGAATGATTAGATGTCGAGTAATTGCTTGCCAAGGTCGCGGAGGATACCAGCAGTCATCCCCCAGATAAACTGATGTGGATAGTTGGATATCCAGACATGGCGAGACTGGCCGTTACGGGTCACCTTCAGTGGTGAAAAATGCTTACTCTCAAGCAGAGGTAATAACGGGACTTCAAAGACCATAGCCACTTCGGCGGCTTCAATCCTGAGAGGTAAACCAGCCGGTAGTATCGCGACAAAGGGGGTTACCCTGAAGCCTGTCTGGCTGCTGACCGTGGGCAGTTGGCCAATGACTTCTATCTTATCCTGTGTCAGTCCCAACTCTTCTTGTGTTTCCCTTAATGCAGTCTCTTTAAGTGAGCTATCGCTGAAATCCTGTTTGCCACCAGGAAATGACACCTGTCCGGGGTGATTACGCAGATGTGCCGAGCGAAGAGTGAGCAGCAGTGTAGGTTCCGGGTGGGCGATCACCGGCAGCAGCACCGCTGCCTGACGATCGCTCTCGTTCCCCAGCGGTTGAGCCTGTGGAAGTTGCAACAGGAAACGTTGCCGGAATTGCTCAATATTCATCAGAGTTTATCGAGGATAAGTGGGTCAATGCAGGCAGTATACGTTGTAGCTTGTGTAACGTTTCCTGATATTCGTCCTCCGCTATACTGTCGGCTACAATTCCACCACCGGCAGTACAATAGAGTTTTTGCTGCTCCGCAATCAGGGTGCGGATAGTAATATTAGTATCCATATTCCCGCAACGGCTCAGGTAACCGATGCTGCCACACCAGGCATTGCGTCGATGTGGCTCCAGTTCATCAATAATTTCCATAGCGCGAATTTTTGGTGCTCCGGTAATCGATCCGCCCGGGAAACAGGCGCGTAACAGGTCACTATTTTCGGTGCCGGTGGGAAGTCTGCCACGTACAGTACTGACCAGATGGTACACTGCAGGGAAGGGTTCAACCACAAACAATTCCGGAACAGTGACACTGCCGGGTTCAGCTACCCGTCCGATATCATTACGTAATAAATCCACTATCATCAGATTTTCTGCCCGATCTTTTTCTGCGGATGCCAGTTGACGGGCCTGGTGTGCGTCAGCTTGTGGATCATTAAGACGGGGGCGTGTGCCTTTAATGGGCCGGGTCTCTACCTGGCGGTTCTTCACCTGCAGAAAGCGCTCAGGAGACAGGCTCAGCAGGCAGCTCTCTGGCAGACGCACAAACGCACTGAATGGTGCACGGTTCTGCCGGCTCAAATACTGAAAAGCCTGCCATTCGCTGCCCTGGTATTCCGCGCTAAACCGCTGAGCCAAATTTATCTGATAACAGTCTCCGGCATTAATGTAATTTTTGACGCGGTTAAAGCACTGTTGATACTGTTCACGTGAAAGGTTACTTTGCCATTCGGAAATGAGCCGGAAAGCAGGAAGTTGCAGAGTCTGCTGCGAATTCAGCCACTCTAACCGTTGACTGCTGTCACTGAGGCTTACCAGAGTAAGGCGTTGTTTATGATGATCTGCTATCATGGCCCAATCGTAGATCCCTACTGCCATATCGGCAGTGTGTAATTCACTGACAGCTGTCTCCGGAAGCTGTTCGAATCGTCGCCCTAAATCATAACCAAACAGACCCAGAGCACCGCCGGTAAACGGCAGGTCCGAAAGTGACGAGGTCACTTCCGGCAGAGTCTGTAGGGCTTCCTGCAACAAAGCCAGTGGGTCACGGTGGGAGTGGTGAAGCTTATCTCCTTCGCTTATCCAGGTTGTCTTGCCAGTGGTGGACAGGGTCATCAACGGGTCAGCACTGAAAATATCGAAGCGGTTATCATGATGTTCGGCCGCTGATGAGCTGAGTAATATGGCCCAGGGTTGCTGTTCCACACGGGAAAACCAGTGGTTAAGTGCATCCGGTGAGTATTCAAGAGAAACGGTATTCAGAGTCATAAACGTCGGGCATTAGCAATAAACTGGTCATAAGCCTGACATATTTTTTAATTACTGACATCAGTTATCTCGTCAACAGTGACGGGAAACTGGCTATGTAGCAGAGGTTTGTATGTTTAATGGATTACCGGCACTTTCTCATCAACAGCAGCAACAGGCCGTTGAACGTATTCATCAGCTTATTGCGGAAGGTATGTCCAGTGGTGAAGCTATTGCCCTGGTGGCAGCAGAGATACGCGAAACGCACCAGGGAGGACAAAGTCTGGCACGTTTCGAGGATGATGAAGACGCTGATGAAGACGCTGATGAAGATGCTTAACAGCTTACTGAATTTTAGCGGGCTGCGATGATTTTGATTTCTACTTTGTACTTAGGATGCATCAGCCCTGCCTGGACAGTACAGCGGACTGGTGCGTTATCAGGGGAAACCCACGCATCCCAGGCCTTATTCATGGCGGCAAAGTCGTCTGTGTCGGTGAGAAAAATGGTCGCATCGAGTATTTTGCTTTTATCAGAACCCACACGGGCCAGTAACCGATCAATCACCGCCAGGGCGTCGGCCGTCTGGGCGAAGGCATCGCCTTCAAGGTCTTCTGGTACACTGGTGTAATAGACGGTTTCGTTGTGAATAACGGCTTCAGACATCCGGTGTTCCGGGTCAATCCGGGTAATAGTCATTGTGTGCTCCTTTAGTTTCCGGCAGTCAGCCTGCCATATCGCAATGAATATGTCATCCCTGGTAGTCCGTATCATTGAAAACTGACATAATTGCGCGGTTTTTTAGCTGCATCGGGAGGCGATGTGACAGATGATTTTTCCCCTGAAGGGGCGCTGACAGCCGCAATCCCGGGGTTCCGTCCACGCGAAGCCCAGCGGCAGATGGCCGGGGCTGTGGCCGAGGCGATTAATAACGGAAGTGAGCTGGTAGTAGAAGCGGGGACAGGGACCGGGAAAACCTATGCTTATCTGGTACCAGCCCTGCGCTCAGGCAAAAAAGTGATCGTGTCGACCGGTTCGCGGGCATTGCAGGATCAACTCTACAGTCGGGATTTACCCACCATTGTCCGGGCTCTGAAATTCAAAGGTAAAACAGCGATCCTGAAGGGGCGTTCAAATTATCTTTGCCTGGAACGGATGGACCAGCAGAATCTGACCGGGGTGACCTGCCGGTACAGTCGCTCACCGATCTGGTCAGTGTCCGGGGCTGGTCTTCGGTAACAGTTGATGGTGATATCAGCCAGTGTGCCAGCGTAGCTGAAGACAGCGGACTTTGGCCACTGGTCACCAGTACAAATGATAACTGTCTTGGGAGTGATTGTCCGCGTTACAACGATTGTTTTGTAGTTAAAGCCCGAAAAAGGGCGATGGATTCAGATGTCGTCGTCGTCAATCATCACTTGTTTCTGGCGGATCTGGTGGTTAAAGAGAGCGGGTTTGCTGAATTAATTCCTGATGCTCAGGTGATGATATTTGACGAAGCTCATCAGCTTCCGGATATTGCCAGCCAGTATTTTGGACAACAGATTTCCGGCCGACAGCTACAGGATTTAGCCAAAGACATCATTATTGCTTATCGTACTGAAGTGCGGGACATGCAGCAGTTGCAGAAAGCGGCAGACCGGTTATCCCAGGCAAGTCAGGATTTCAGAATGATTCTTGGCGAACCCGGATTCCGGGGCAATCTGCGCGAATTATTACAGCAAGCCAATGTATCGCGAATGTTGGTGCTGCTTGATGATGCGCTCGAACTCTGTTACGACGTGATAAAACTGTCTCTCGGGCGTTCTGCGTTGCTGGATGCGGCATTCGAAAGGGCTGCACAATACCGCACGCGGCTGAAGCGAATCAGTCACACAGAACAACCGGGCTTCAGTTACTGGTATGAATGTACGTCACGCCATTTTACACTGGCACTGACCCCGTTATCTGTGGCTGAACGCTTTCGTGAGGTTGTCAATGCGCGTAATGCAGCCTGGGTGTTTACCTCAGCAACGTTGTCAGTCAATGGCCAGATGCAACACTTCGCGGGACGTTTGGGAGTTACAACCGCCAGGCAGATGATCCTCAATAGTCCGTTTGATTATGCGCGTCAGGCGTTACTGTGTGTTCCCAGAAATTTGCCGGAAACATACAGACCCGGCGCTGCGAAGCAGCTGGTTAAAACACTGACACCCTTAATTGAAGCCAACCGGGGCAGATGTTTCTTTTTATGTACCTCTTATCAAATGATGAGGGAACTTGCAGCAGAGTTCAGGGCGGTATTGAGTCTGCCGGTACTGCTGCAAGGTGAAACCAGTAAGGGGCAAATACTGCAGCAGTTTATTGAGGCAGGAAATGCATTACTGGTGGCGACCAGTAGCTTCTGGGAAGGGGTGGATGTCCGTGGAGACGCTTTATCATTAGTGATTATTGATAAACTCCCTTTTACGTCGCCGGAAGACCCGTTACTCAAAGCAAGAATGGAAGATGCCAGACATCGTGGGTTGGATCCGTTTGATGAAGTGCAGCTTCCTGACGCAGTAATCACCCTGAAGCAGGGGGCGGGTCGGCTGATACGTGATGAAACAGACCGTGGCGTGCTGGTGATCTGTGATTCACGTTTAGTTTCCAGACCCTATGGTGCATTGTTCGTCAACAGTCTGCCGGATTGTCCACGCACGCGCGATTTAGTCAGGGCTGAACAGTTTATTACTGAGGGTCGGCCTGCGGGTAGCCTCATTCAGGATGACTGATGATTGTAGTATTTTGTTGCGAATGAGTTTCATTTCATCTGCGTGCGACAAGTTATACTATCCCCTGTGAGGTGTTGTGTCGCTGATAGCTAACGACTGATTCACGGGTTGTGGGAAGCTCATTTCCCTACAGCCTGAATGTTAACTTTTATCAATTACAAATAACTATGCAAGACATCTCAGCTTTAAAACTATTGGCTCTTGATACGGCAACGGAAGCCTGTTCGGCCGCAATTCTTAACCACCAACAACTGGATGCACGATTTGAGGTTGCTCCGCGCGATCATACCCGCAAAATATTACCGCTGGTGGCAGAATTGCTTGAGGGTCAGCAACTGGCTCTGACTGATCTGGATGCATTGGTTTTTTGCCGGGGACCTGGCAGTTTTACCGGCGTCAGAATTGGTATCGGTATCGCTCAGGGACTGGCTCTGGGGGCAGAATTGCCAATGATTGGTGTTTCTACCCTGGCGGCTCTGGCCGAAGGTGCCTGGCGGTTACAGCAGGCAGACAAAGTGCTTACTGCAATAGATGCCCGAATGGGCGAGGTTTATTGGGCAGAATATCAGCGCACGGCCGAAGGAGAGTGGCAGGGGGTCGACACTGAGCGGGTCATAAATCCTGCTCAGGCTGTCGAACGGATGCAGCAACTCTCCGGGCGTTGGGCGCTGGCGGGTACTGGTTGGAAGGCTTATCCTGAAATGCAGCAAGGCCATACGCTGGAGCTTGAGCTGAGCGGTTCTGAGCTACCGACGGCACAGGATATGTTACCGCTGGCGGTCAGCCAGTGGCAGCGCGGGGAAGTGTTCGCCGTGGCAGAAATTGAACCCGTTTATTTGCGTAATGAAGTTACATGGAAAAAATTACCCGGCAGATGATGGTTTGCTGCAACCCGCGGTGATTTAAGCGGTCTAAGCGGATAATACTCAGGAGATTATTATGCTCAGTTTAAGAAAGGGTTGTTCTGCATTGATGCTGACGTCCGTGTTATTACTTGCCGGATGTGCAACTGTACCTCAAAGTATTCGCGGAATTTCTCCGGAGCCACAACAGGACCTGGTTCGGGTGATGAATGCCCCTCAGCTTTATGTAGGACAGGAATCCCGGTTTGGCGGTCAGGTGGTAAAAGTTACCAACAGTAATGGTATGACCCGCATTGAACTGGCGGTTCAACCGCTGGATGATAGTGCCCGGCCAATACTGGGTTCGGCATCGACCGGACGGATTTATGCTGACGTGCATGGATTTGTGGACCCGGTCAATCTGAATAATCAGTACCTGACAGTATTAGGTAATATCCGCGGTACAGAGAAAGGTCAGATTGGTCAGGCAACTTATGACTTTTTGGTCATCGATGTGACAGGCTATCAGCGTTGGCATCTGGCCAGTCAGGTAGTGAGCCCGCCAATGCCGATGGATCCGTGGATTTGGTATGGCCCTGGCCCCGGCCGGTACCGCCATGGCTACTGGGGGAATCCCTGGTGGGGTTTTTATAGCCCCGGTCCCGCCACGGTTGAGACATACCTTACCGAATAAAGCCCCGGGCATGCCAGTGAGAAGGCCTCCCCCGGCCCGTAATAAAGGTAAATGATATATCCGGCCCGGAGCCAGTATGGCTCCGGGTTTTTTTATATGCCTGGCCGTTAAGATATGTAGTAATTAGTGACAGATATCGCAACACGGAAATCATGTTATTAGCAAACTGGTACAATGAGTTAAAATAATGTTAAACAGGCAGGAGGGATTAAACATGGTGTTACAATATGATTTTTCAACGCCAGCAAGGACGAAGGCCTGGTTAGCACATTATCCTGACGGGGTACCGCCAGAGATCGATGCCGATCACTACAACTCACTGATTGATCTTTTCGAGCATGCGGTACTACGCTATAACGATAAACCTGCCTATATCAGCATGGGGCAAGAGCTGACGTTCCGCCAGTTGGAAGAGCAGAGCTGTGCCTTCGCCGCTTATCTGCAGCAGGAACTCAAACTGGAGAAAGGCACCAGGGTTGCGCTGATGATGCCTAATACTTTGCAGTTTCCAATAGCTCTGTTCGGTATTCTGCGGGCGGGGATGGTGGTTGTAAATGTTAATCCGTTGTATAAGCCCAGAGAGTTACGCCATCAATTGTCTGACAGTGGCGCTGAAGCGATCGTTATCGTCAGTAATTTTGTTCATACCCTCCAGCAGGTGATTGGTGACACCCGGGTAAAACACGTGATTGTTTCTCAGTTAGGTGACGGCCTGCGTTGGCCTAAACGTACCCTGGTGAATCTGGCGGTGAAGTATGTTAAACGGCTGGTACCGGCCTGGTCTCTGGAAGGCGTACACTCCTATCGCGAATGCCTCAGACGGGGGCACCAACTGACTTATATTCGGCCAGACTTAAATAACAGTGATCTGGCGTTTTTGCAATATACCGGAGGTACAACCGGACTGGCAAAAGGGGCGATGCTGACTCACCGGAACCTGCAGGCTAACCTCGAGCAGTGTAAAGCGATGTATGGCGGATTGCTGACCCCTGGCGAAGAGATGGTGGTGACGGCATTGCCTTTGTATCACATCTTCGCCCTGACCGTGAATTGTTTGCTTTTTCTGGAGGTAGGTGGGAGTAATCTACTGATTACTAATCCTTTTGATACTAAATCCATGATTAAAACACTCGCCCGTTACCGGTTTACGACGCTGAGCGGGGTGAATACTTTATTCAATAGTTTGCTGAGTAACCCTGAGTTCAGAAAACTAGATTTTTCAGCACTCAAACTCACTGTCGGTGGGGGAATGGCCGTCAATAAAATCGTCGCTGAACGGTGGGAGGCACTGACGGGTAATTATCTTCTGGAGGGCTATGGCCTGACGGAGTGTTCTCCACTGGTTTCCGTCAATCCCTGTAATATTACCAGTTATACTGGCAGTATCGGAGTACCGGTACCCTCTACAGAAATAAAAGTGGTGGATGATAACGGTCAGGAACTGTTGGACGGCGAGCAGGGGGAATTACTGATTCGTGGGCCACAGGTGATGGCAGGTTACTGGCAACAACCCGAAGCTACACGTGAGGTAATGACAGACGGCTGGCTGCACAGTGGGGATATTGTTACAGTAGACCGTGAAGGTTTTATCCGGATTGTTGATCGTAAAAAAGATATGATTCTGGTATCGGGTTTTAATGTTTATCCCAGTGAAATCGAAGAAGTAATCATGTCTCATGCCAAGGTTTCTGAAGTGGCCGCGGTGAGTGTACCGAGCGATGCCACGGGAGAGGCAATCAAAGTGTTTGTGGTAGCCAGAGATAAGTCGCTGACCCGGGAAGAGTTACTTGACCATTGTCGTCAAAATCTGACAGGCTATAAAATCCCTAAATATATTGAATTTCGTGATGCTTTGCCGAAAAGTAATGTTGGAAAAATTTTGCGCCGTGAGTTGCGCGCAGAAGCGATGGCACAAGGCCAGGGCTGACAGGGTGAAGTATTTTTATGTCAACGCCGGGTAAACCGGCGTTTTGTTTTTATGTCATCGCTGCGGAGAATTTTCGCAGTAAGAGAGAATTTTGCTTTGAATTATCAAATTATCGACACTGATCAGCAACTGGCTGAAGTCTGCCAGTCCGCCCTGAAACACTCAGCCGTTGCTCTGGATACCGAATTTGTACGTACCCGTACCTACTACCCACAATTAGGGTTAATTCAGTTATTTGACGGTGAGGCGGTGACCCTGATTGACCCGCTCACTATTACTGACTGGTCGCCGTTTATTACATTGTTAAGTGATCAGCGGGTGATTAAATATCTTCATGCCGGTGGAGAAGATCTTGAGGTCTTTCTGCACCGTTTTTCAGTGTTGCCGTCACCGATGCTGGATACACAAATTCTGGCGGCATTCCTCGGTTACCCTATGTCACTGGGATTTGCTGCGATGGTGGCAGAGTTTACCGGGGTTGAGTTGGATAAGAGCGAATCCAGAACTGACTGGCTCGCACGGCCGTTAACCGAACGTCAGTGCCTTTATGCTGCGGCCGATGTGGAATATTTGCTGCCGATTGCCCGGAAATTGCATCAGCAAGCCACTGAACGACAGGTACTGGATAAAGCATTGAGTGAATGTGAGATGTTATGTGAACGGCGTCAGGATATTCTGCCAGCAGAACATGCGTGGGCAGAAATAGGTCAGGCCTGGCAACTACGTCCGCGTCAGCTGGCGGCCCTACAAAAACTGGCGGCCTGGCGACTGAGCTATGCGCGACGTAAAGATATGGCCGTCAATTTTGTGGTGAAAGAAGAGAATCTGTGGAAAGTCGCTCGTTACCTGCCAGGATCGTTAGGGGAGTTACAGCAGCTGGGGCTGACCGGGCCCGAGATTCGGTTTCATGGGCAGTCGATGCTACAGTTGGTGGCAGAAGCTCAGGCCGAACCTGAACAGCAACTACCGGCGGCGATAAAAAATCTTATTGACTGTCCCGGTTACAAGACACTGTTTAAGGATTTAAAAGCCTTTATTAAGCAGACAAGTGAACAGACGGGTTTCAGTCAGGAACTTCTGGCCTCACGCAGGCAAATAAATCAGGTATTGTCAGCGCACTGGCAGATAAAGCCCCGGGAAAATAGACCAGAATTATTAAAAGGATGGCGGGGAGAGTTAATGGCAGAAAAGATCACCGCCATTATCGCCGCTAAATAATTCAGAGAGATGCCGCGGTTTATCGCGGCATCTGCTATCTGTCACACAGAATCATTTCGGTGCTTCTTCCGTTTCCGGCAAGGTCACGTTTAGTTCAAGGATCGAAATGTCTTCGCCTTTTTGATCCAACTGGACAGTCACCATATCCGGATCAATCTTCACGTATTTACAAATCACTTCCAAAATATCGCGCTTTAACTGCGGCAGGTAGTGGGGTTCGCTGTCTCCACGACGACGTTCCGCAACAATAATCTGCAATCTTTCTTTGGCGATATTAGCAGTATTTTTTTTACGGGATAAAAAGAAATCAAGTAATGCCATGGCTTATCCCCCGAACAGGCGTTTTAGGAAACCCTTCTTCTCTTCTTCAATAAAGCGGAAGGGACGTTCTTCGCCGAGTAAGCGATCGACGGTATCAGCGTAGGCTTTACCTGCATCTGAAATGGTATCCAGGATAACAGGCTCCCCCTGGTTAGAGGCGCGCAACACCGACTGGTCTTCAGGAATCACACCTACCAGAGGAATGCGCAGAATTTCCAGCACATCTTCCATGCTTAGCATATCACCCCGGCTGACACGACCCGGGTTATAACGGGTTAGCAGCAGGTGTTCTTTCACCGGATCCTGCCCTTTTTCGGCACGACGTGATTTGGAGGCAATAATGCCGAGAATACGGTCGGAGTCACGGACCGAAGAAACTTCAGGGTTGGTGGTGATAACCGCTTCATCAGCGAAGTAGAGTGCCATCAACGCACCGGTTTCTATACCGGCCGGTGAGTCACAGACAATAAAATCGAAGTCCATGGTCGCCAGTTCATCCAGCACTTTACCGACACCATCATAATTCAGGGCATCTTTATCACGGGTTTGTGATGCAGGAAGGATGAACAGGTTTTCGGTACGCTTATCTTTAATCAGAGCCTGATTCAGTGTGGCATCACCCTGAATCACGTTAACGAAGTCATAAACAACGCGCCGTTCACAGCCCATGATTAAATCCAGGTTACGCAAACCGATATCGAAATCGATAACGACGGTTTTTTTTCCCTTTTGCGCTAAACCGGTTGCGATGGCCGCGCTTGACGTTGTCTTGCCAACGCCCCCTTTACCAGATGTAACTACAATAATGCGTGCCATATATAATGATTTCCTTAACAATAGAAAAGGGGTCTAATTTAGTGTCTTTATCGACAATACACCGTCGGTTAATGTCAGTCGTGCGGCCTTGCCAAAAAACTCCGCAGGAATTTGATCCATAATCCAGTATTCTCCGGCAATGGATACCAACTCGGCCGCTAAATTTGTGCAAAATATTCCGGCATTTTGGTCCCCTCCGGCTCCGGCGAGAGCCCGGCCGCGCATCATTCCGTAAATATGAATATTACCATCAGCAACAAGTTCTGCGCCTGCGCTGACACTACTGGTGACGATTAAGTCAGCATTTTTAGCATAAATCTGTTGCCCGGACCGCACCGGGGTATTAATTATGCGGGTTCTGGCAAATTTTTCACTGTCGACAACCGGATCCTGAATGACAGGTTCTGCAGCGACGGGAGTAGTTTCACCTTTCGCGGGCTTACGGGTTTCTTTACCTTCAGTTAATACAGGTAAACCCGCCGCCTGGATCAGTGACTTTAGTTGCTCGTCTTTACAGCCACTTACCCCCATAATCCGTAAACCGGTAGAGGTAACGGCCTGTTGCATCTGTGTCCAGTTAACCGCTGATGATAGCGATGAAATATTCAGGACTACCGGGGCATTTTTGAGAAACGCCGGGGCCTGATCAATTTTTTCCTGAAGCGCCTGACGAATCACCTCGGGTTGTGAATGGTGAAGATGGACAACAGATAAAGTAAAACTGCTGCCTTTAAGTTCGATTGGCGTTTGCGACATCTGTCCCGACTCAGTCCTGTTTGACAGTTTCATTTCTGAACAAGCGATAAAATATCTACACCTGGCCCAGAAGGTTCAATATTCGAATGACTCCTGTCATGTTATAGTTACACTATTATAGAGGCAAGTCACCATACAGATTAATTCGGAGAAAAATATGTTTTGCGCCATTTACAGAAGTCCGCTACGTGATCAGACTTATCTGTATATCGAAAAAAAAGATGACTTTTCCCGCGTGCCCGCTGAACTACTCAAGGGATTTGGCAAACCAGTGCTGGCTATGGTGATTTCACTCTCTGGCCGCGAGAAACTGGGCAGTGCGGACATTGTGAAAGTTAGACAGGAATTACAGGATAAAGGTTATTATTTACAGGTACCTCCTCCGGTCGAAAACTTACTTAAAATGCACCTGTCTGCTAACGAGAATTAATTATTAGGATTCCTCTGTAAATATAACCAGTGTTATTTGCAGAGCATTATTTCTGTTTTGTTCCTCCTTTCCCGGATGTCTTTGCGCTAAACAGCTAACCCACATTTTATTTGTCAGGGAATCCACCGTCACACAAGGATAGACTACAGGTAAGACTTTGTTACTTATTGTCTGTGACTGTGGTTAACAACTACGCAGTTACGCTATTTTCTTTTACTGGTTTTCTTGCTAAGTATAACGGAGGTTAATGCTTTCTTATACCAAACTAAGGGGACATCATGTATCAACATCGTAACTGGCAGGGTGAGTTACTCAATTTACCCGCTGGGAAAGTAGTCTGTGTAGGAAGCAACTACGCGAAACATATCAGTGAAATGGGGAGTATCACTCCGGAAGAACCGGTAGTATTCATTAAGCCGGAAACGGCGCTCTGTGATCTTCGTCAGCCACTCTCTCTGCTATCGGGCTTGGGTGAGATTCATCATGAAGTGGAACTGGCCGTGTTGATTGGCAGCACCTTACAGCAGGCCAGTGAAGAACAGGTTTTGCCGGCGATTGCGGGTTACGGTGTCGCACTGGATTTGACTCTACGTACTGTTCAGGCAGGTCTGAAGAAAAAAGGGCAACCGTGGGAAAAATCGAAAGGCTTTGATAATTCCTGTCCGGTTTCCGGATTTATTCCGGCAGCCGAATTTAACGGTGATCCTCAGAACACGCCACTGAAACTGGAAATCAACGGAGAAGTGCGCCAGTCGGGAAATACCAGCGATATGATGTACAAAATTGTGCCCCTGATTGCTTATATGTCACGCTTCTTTACTCTGCGTCCCGGGGACATTATTCTGACCGGCACCCCGGAAGGAGTGGGTCCGTTAGCGAGCGGTGATTCGTTAAAAGTGTCATTTGCTGACCACGGTGTGAGTACAAGGGTGTCGTAATACTTGCATATCCGGTGATGACTCTTTATAACGGGCGGCTGATTTTTATAAAGAGACCAAATTATGATAACCGATCCTCCTTTCTGGAAAACCAAAAGTCTTGAACAAATGACAGATGAGGAGTGGGAATCTGTCTGTGATGGTTGCGGGCAGTGTTGTCTGAACAAATTGCAGGATGCGGATACGGATGAAATTTACTTCACCAATGTGGCCTGCAATTTACTTAATATAAAAAGTTGTCGTTGTAAGCATTATGAAACGCGCTTTGAGTACGAGCCGGATTGTATCAAACTCACACGAGAGAACCTGCCGACCTTCTCCTGGTTACCAAAGACCTGTGGTTACCGGTTACTGGCCGAAGGAAAGTCACTTCCGGACTGGCATCCGTTACTTACGGGGTCAGCCAAAGAAATGCACGCTAAACGCATTTCTGTCAGATACATTGCAGTGCGTGAAAGTGAAGTTCGAAACTGGGAAGATCATATTATCGAAAGACCGGATCAGAATGGCTGCTAAAAGCAGCCATGGTTCTGGTTATGACTGGCGGTTTATTTTCTGCGGCTGAATACACTCAACTGGGCAATCAGCACTAACACGGCAACCAGCAGATAGACAACAAATATCCCTAACAGCCATTCCGGCATACTCAGGTTGAATAGTGTCCAGCTACGGTCAAGACAATTACCGCTGGCAACGAACATTCCCGGTACCCATTTGTCGAGGGGCAACCAGGACGGGAATCTTGCCATAAAGTCACAGGTGGCAAATAGTGGGGGATGAACCTGTAACATGGTATGTTCCCAGGATAGACGAACACCTTCACCTGCACCAATCAACCAGACAATAATCCCGATATAGCGGAATGGCGTCGCGGGAGCAAGAGCGCCCACCAGGCCGGCCAGCATCACACCTAACAGGGCACAACGCTCATAAATACACATTACACAAGGCTTCAACCCCATAACATGCTGGAACCAAAGAGCGGTAAGTTCTAACGCAAAGGCCGTTAGTGCAAGGAGCAACCATGCTGTGCGGCCTTTAGAACAACGGTTTAACATTCGTAACATGCTGTTTTCCTTGTCCAAATCAGATATCCTGCAGTGTAAACCAAAACGGCAGATAATCCACCAATATCCCATACCCACCAGTGCGGAAAATGTCACCCTTTGTTGCGCTGATGGAAGTTTGAGAATTGTACGGGAAAACGGCATCGGATATAGAAATTTATTGATGTTGATCGTGTTTTAATACTCAGTGATGCTATATGGCTGATAATGGTTTTGTTATGATGAATCAATAAACGGACAGTTGGTAAAGAGATAATTTGCTATGGTCATTAAGGCGCAAAGCCCGGCAGGGTTTGCTGAAGAATTTATTATTGAAAGTATCTGGAATAGCCGTTTTCCGCCAGGATCTATTCTGCCTGCCGAGCGTGAGCTGTCTGAGCTGATCGGTGTCACTCGCACCACACTGCGCGAAGTTCTGCAACGGTTAGCCCGCGACGGCTGGCTAACGATTCAACACGGTAAACCCACCCGGGTGAATGACTTCTGGGAAACTTCGGGTCTGAACATTCTCGAAACCCTCGCCAGACTCGATCACGAAAGCGTCCCGCAGCTGATTGATAATCTGCTGTCAGTGCGTACTAATATTGCGACTATCTTTATCAGCCGTGCATTGCGTCATTATCCTGAACAGTCGCGGGCAGTTCTGACTGACGCTCGTGAAGCTGAACTCCGCGGCGATGACTATTCGGATATCGATTACCGGGTATTTCGTGGGCTGGCGTTTGCTTCCGGTAACCCGATCTACGGTCTTATTATCAACGGCCTCAAAGGTCTCTATACCCGGGTGGGTAAGCAGTACTTTGCCAATCCTCAGGCTAAGGAGAGGGCGCACGAATTTTACACCACGCTGTATAAGCTGTGTGATCCAAAAACAGCCAACGATAAGATTACCGAGTTGGTGCGGGATTACGGTCGTGACAGTGGTAAAATCTGGCACAGCATGCAAAAGCCTGCCGCTTAACCCGGGAAAGTCCGGCCGTTTCCGGCCGGACAGAGACTAGATTTGTTGGCGGGGAGGGCAGCGTTCAAGCATATCGACACTGCCGTCATCATTTAACTGCTCCAGTTTTACATCAAATCCCCATAACCGGTGCACATGCTTCATAACTTCGGTGCGGCTATCACCCAGCGAAGTGCGGTTTTGCGGTATATAACGTAGTGTCAGAGAACGATCGCCTCGTAAATCCACATCCCATACCTGGATGTTTGGTTCAATATTGCTCAGGTTGTACTGAGCAGAGAGTTGCTGTCGTATCGTCCGGTACCCTTCGTCATCATGGATGGCCGATATTTCCAGGAAATTTTTCCGATCATCGTCAGCCACTGAGAAAAGATGGAAATCACGGATCACTTTAGGTGACAGGAACTGGCTGATAAAACTTTCATCTTTAAATTCACGCATCGCAAAATGTAAAGTTTCCAGCCAGTCGCTGCCAGCGATATCCGGGAACCAGGCTCTGTCTTCCTCTGTCGGGAACTGACAGATTCGTTTAATATCCTGAAACATCGCAAATCCCAGGGCATAAGGGTTAATTCCACTATACCACTGGCTGTTGTACGGTGGCTGGGCAACGACATTGGTGTGACTGTGCAGAAATTCCATCATAAACCGCTCAGTCACTTTTCCCTCATCATATAAATGATTGAGGATAGTGTAATGCCAGAAGGTAGCCCATCCCTCATTCATCACCTGAGTCTGTTTCTGGGGATAGAAATACTGGCTGATTTTTCGCACGATACGGAGAATCTCGCGTTGCCACGGTTCCAGTAATGGTGCGTTTTTCTCCATGAAATACAGCAGGTTTTCCTGGGGTTCCGTGGGATAACGGGGGCGTTCGACCGCAGTTTCTTCTTTTTCTCTGCGTGGCAAAGTTCTCCACAGGGTATTTACCTGACTTTGCAGATAAGCCTCACGGCTCTCTTGTCGTGCTTTTTCTTCCTGCAGCGATATTTTTTGAGGTCTTTTATAACGGTCTACCCCATAGTTCATCAGCGCATGACAGGAGTCCAGCAACCGTTCTACTGCTTCAATACCGTATTTTTCCTCGCAATCAGAAATATAATTGCGGGCAAACAGCAGATAATCAACGATAGAGCCAGCATCGGTCCAACTCCGGAACAGGTAGTTATTTTTAAAGAAGGAGTTATGACCATAGCAGGCATGGGCCATGACCAGCGCCTGCATGGTCATGGTGTTTTCTTCCATCAGATAAGCTATACATGGATTAGAATTAATAACAATTTCATACGCCAGCCCTTGTTGACCTTGCTTATAGAGCTGTTCGGTTTCAATAAATTTTTTACCAAATGACCAGTGGGCATAGTTGATAGGCATGCCAATGCTGGAATATGCATCCATCATTTGTTCTGACGTAATTACTTCTATCTGATGCGGGTAGGTATCCAGCCGGTATGACTTTGCAACACGGTCAATCTCGGCCAGGTAAGTTTCAAGCAGTCCAAAGGTCCAGTCCGGGCCATCGCTCAGACGTTCTGGCCGGAGTGTAGGGGCATCAAAAACAGTTGTCATAGCGCACCTCGTCTATCTACAGTGGTCTGTCTACAGTAAGTCATCGCCTGGTATCAGACTCATCATCCTGATGAGGAAAATTATTTCGGGTGACTGTTTAAGGATAGCTGATTCTTTTAGGTTGCAATGACAGGCTAGCGCGAAAATGCATACAAAAGAAGGCTCAGATTACTGCTGTGCGATTTTTTCTGCCAAATACCAATAACTGACCAAAAAAACAGAATAATATCCTGTATATAAGTATATTATATGGCAACATTTAAAAATCCTGACATCCATTAATAAAATCGCTTTCCACATAATTAACTGCCGATTTTTAATTTAAAACCAATATAACTACTGAATATTCACTTTAGCGCTAATTTTTGTTATCAAAACAGAAAAAACAAGGTGAAATAGACTTAATAGCAGGTTTGCGGTCAGGATAGTTTATATCACTGCATCGTTAATCATAATTCGGGGTTTTATGCTGCAGGGGTTGTGATGAAAGTACTTATTCTTGGAAGTGGAGTTGTCGGCGTTGCCAGTGCCTGGTATCTGGCACAGGCGGGTCACGAGGTGACTGTCGTTGATCGTACCAGTGGTCCTGCGGAGGAGACCAGTGCAGGTAACGCCGGGCAGATTTCTCCCGGTTATGCTTCGCCATGGGCTGCTCCGGGCATTCCATTGAAAGCTGTAAAATGGATGTTCCAGCGCCACTCGCCGCTTTCAATTCGTCCTGATGGCTCTGCTTTCCAGTTGCAGTGGATGTGGGAAATGCTAAAGAACTGTACTCTGCCGCATTATCACGAAAATAAGAGCCGCATGGTACGTATTGCAGAGTACAGCCGTGACTGCCTCAAGGAGTTACGTGCGACGACGGGAATAGAATATGAAGGGCGGCAGGGTGGAACTTTACAGTTGTTTCGTACCGAACAGCAGTACGCGAATGCGGCAAAAGATATTGAAGTGCTCAGAGAAGCCGGTGTCCCTTACCGCCTGGTCGAATCTGCGGAATTACCGTCTATTGAGCCCGCTTTATCGGCGACCCGACACAAACTTACCGGTGGTCTGCAACTGCCTAATGATGAGACAGGGGACTGTAAATTATTTACTCAGCGGCTGGCTGCGATGGCAGAGCAGGCTGGGGTGACTTTTCGTTATAACGTGACGATCGACAGGCTGTTACGTGAAGGGAACAGCATCACTGGCATTCGTTGCGGCAGTGAAACGCTTACCGCAGACCGTTATATCGTCGCCTGTGGTTCATACTCTACGGAATTGTTAAAAGATATTGTGTCTGTTCCTGTCTATCCGTTGAAAGGCTATTCACTGACGATACCCATCAAAAATTATGATGCTGCCCCTGTTTCTACCGTCCTGGACGAAACTTATAAAATCGCCGTGACCCGGTTTGATGACCGTATCCGGGTCGGGGGAATGGCGGAAATTGTCGGATTTAACACCAAACTATTGCCTGCCCGCAGGGAAACGCTGGAGATGGTGGTCAGTGATCTTTATCCTGAAGGTGGCCAGATTGAACAGGCAACATTCTGGACCGGTTTACGACCGATGACACCGGATGGTACTCCGATCGTCGGACGCACTCCGTTAGCTAATCTGTATCTGAATACAGGCCATGGCACGCTGGGCTGGACTATGGCCTGTGGGTCCGGAAAATTAATCGCTGATATTATTTCCGGTAAAACACCGGATATCGCAGTCGATGACTTATCGGTCATGCGCTACCTGCCGGGTTTTGATGTCAGTTCATCGCAGCCCAAAGTCAGTATTGCCCGTTAAGGATCTCAGGAGAATTGTATGTCACGACCGATTATCGCAACTGTCAGTCATCAGGCCCTGAAGCATAACCTCTCTGTCGTCAAAGAGGCGGCATCAGGGGCGAAGGTCTGGTCCGTTGTGAAATCTAATGCTTACGGGCATGGTATCGCCCGCTGTTTACCCGCATTATCTGCCACGGATGGTTTCGCATTACTGAATTATGAAGAAGCCATTTTGCTACGTGAACATGGCTGGGAGAAGCCGGTTTTACTACTGGAAGGCTTTTTCAAACCAGCCGACCTTGCTTTACTGGACAGTTACCGGCTGAGCACCAGTATTCACAGTGAATGGCAGATTGAAGCATTGGCCAGTGCGCATCTGTCTGCACCGCTAAATATTTTTGTCAAAGTAAACACCGGGATGAACCGGCTGGGTTTCCGACCCGAACAGGTCACTGCTGTCTGGAGACGACTGGCCGCATTGCCGAATGTGGGTGAAATGACATTAATGACCCATTTCGCCCGCGCAGAAGACAGCGATGGTGTCGATGAACCATTGGCAAAAATTAATCAAATTGTTGCCGACTTCTCTGAGGTTCCGCCACAATGCCTGGCGAATTCCGCTGCGACGCTTTGGCACCCGCAAACTCATCATCAATGGGTCCGGCCGGGGATAATTCTGTACGGTGCATCACCTTCAGGACGCTCGCAGGATATCGCAAACACCGGTCTGAAACCGGCCATGCGCCTGAACAGCGAAATTATAGGGATTCAGCAGCTACAGCCCGGAGAAGGAGTGGGTTATGGATACCGGTACCACTCAACGACATCGCAGCGTATTGGGGTGGTGGCCTGTGGCTATGCTGATGGGTATCCCCGGCATGCGCCTACCGGAACACCAGTGGCAGTTGATGGTGTGGTAACGCAGACTCTGGGGGCTGTCTCAATGGATATGATTATGGTTGATCTGACACCCTGTCCGCAGGCAACCATCGGTTCGTCTGTGGAATTATGGGGGGAACAAGTACCGATCGATGATGTGGCACGGTCTTCCGGTACTGTCGGATATGAACTCATGTGTGCGGTAGCACCGCGCGTCCCTTTCCGTATTGAGCCTTAAGCACGTCGATTATAGTCACCCCACTATCATTTCGGGGTGACTATTGAATTACAGGGCTTTCAGAGTACCTTTGACCCGGTGGCTGCACCGACACGCTATCATTGCCAGCAGGGCGCCAGTAAGCATCATCAGAGTTAACGCACTTCGAGGATCCACAGGTAATGTCAGTATCGCCAGGCTTCCTCCGGCTCCCCCGGCCATCTGAATAAATCCCTGCAACGCAGAGGCCATACCAGCTTGCTGCTGATAAGGTTCCAGTGCATAGCTGGTTGCCGGGCCGATGATAAAAGCCAGTCCGGAAACTGCGACGGCAACCGGCAACATATAACATAGCCAGAAATGTTGCAGGTCTGTGCTGAACCAAAGGATTTCGCCCGTCATCATGGCGGCCGCAACCAGCATCAGCAGGGCACCGGACAGCAGGCAGAAGGGTCTGCCGGCTTTACGTATGACATAACTCACCAGATGACTGACCAGCATAATCCACAACCCGTTAGCCCCAAACACCAGCGCGAAAATAAAAGGGGACAAGCCACCTTGTTCCATCAGTACTCCGGGAGCCAGCGAAACATAAGTGAGCACCATGCCTAAAGCCCCGGCATTTGCGAGGGAGAAACAGACAAAGCGCGGGTTGGTCAGTATGGCTGCGTACTGTTTTAACGGAAAATAAGGGACCTTCAGGGTGTTCTCAGGACGGGTTTCAGGTAACCGAAAACTGATCAGCAATCCGATAATCAGACCGTATAACGCCAGAAATCCAAAGGGGGCCCGCCAGCCAAACAGTCCGGCTAAAGTACCGCCGAGTAACGGAGCCAGTGCCGGTACGATATTTAATGCGCCGTTAAGAAAGCCGAAAGTTTTAGCCGCCTCATCACCGCTCAGGCGATCACGAACTCCGCTGAAAGCCACTACCGCCGTGCAACACACCGCACAACCTTGCACAATTCTCGCTGTCAAAAACCAGGGCCAGCTGACAGCGAAAACGGCTGCCAGGCTGCCGGCTACATATAAAACCAGCCCCGCGATAGCCACGGGCTTACGGCCGAGATTATCTACCAGAGGCCCGGTTACCAGTTGTCCCAACCCCATGACCAGCAGGAACAGTGGGATGGTTGACTGAATATTCTCCGCCGGGGTGGACAGTCCGACAGCAATCTGTGGCAGTGTCGGCAGATACAGGTCAATTCCCAGAGGTGCCAGCAGAACCAGCGAGAGTAATAACAGAGTGTATTTATTCATGAAATAAGCAGAGGTTCCGCAAAAAAGCGTACAAGACTACCGGTTTTTCATCTTAACCGGTAGCGTGATGATGTATTTTAGCCAGCAGCGCCCGGATGATGAAGGGAGGCTGCTACAGCAGGTTCAGGACTGGTCATCTGTCATCCTGACACCCACTTTAACGATGTTATTATCTTCTTTTTCTGCAATGGTCCAGATAACATTAAGCCATTCCAGTTGGTCACCTACGACCGGGGTTCCCCCCAGTTGTTGAATGATCATTTTTGCCAGTGGCTGATGTGCCTGAATATCCTGGTCGAGCTCCAGGCCATAGACCTGAGCGATATCATACAAATCAGTGCTGGCATCCAGTATAAAATCACCAAAAAACCGTTGTTCAAGCGCGACAGGGGGACTATCACTGAATATTTTCCCCAGTGCCGGTAAGTCTTTCTCCCGGCCAATGACGCACAAAATATCACCCTCTTTGAGCCTGGTAGAACCTGACGGGTGCATCAACTCATTATCGCGGAACAGGGCGGCAATCCGGGTTTCAGCCGGCATCTCCAGCTCCCTTAACGCGGCACCAATACACCATTTATCGTCACTTAACTGATAGACAAACTCTTCCCATGGACTGCGCGGATGAATATCCAGACCGATACGCTGAATAGGCTCAGCCGCCGGAGGGACGATCACTCTGGCCAGTTTCGCCGCCCGGGTAAGCGAGGTGCCCTGCAGCATTAAAGAAACCAGCACGACAAAAAAGGCAATATTGAAGTAGAGTTTAGCGTTATCCAACCCGGCCATCATCGGGAAAACAGCCAGGATAATAGGGACTGCACCGCGCAGTCCGACCCAACTGATAAAAAAACGCTCACGGAGGGTGAAATTTTTAAACGGAAGCAATCCGGTAAATACTGATAAAGGTCTGGCGACAAAGATTAGCCACAACGAGAGCAGCATGGCCGGTACTGCGATTTGCCACAGATCACTGGGTACAACCAGCAGACCCAGCACGATAAACATGCCTATCTGACTTAACCAGGCCATCCCGTCAAAGGTTTGCAGAATGCCATGCCGGTTACGCACCGGAGAATTCCCCAGCCAGCAACCACAGAGATAGACGGCCAGAATACCGCTGCCCTCCATCAGTGTAGTGAACGAAAATACCAGAATCCCGCCGCTGACGGCTAACAGTGGATATAATCCTGAAGACAGCGTAATACGGTTAATCAGTTGCTGGATAGCAAAACCGCCGCCAATACCGAACACAATTCCCAGCCCAAATTCCTGAACCAGATGGACCACAAACATCATATCCAGTCCGGTTTTTCCTTTACTGATCATATCGATCAGTGTGATGGTCAGGAAAACGGCCATGGGATCATTACTGCCCGATTCTATTTCAAGTGTTGAGCTGACCCTTTCATTTAAACCTTTACCTCCCAGTAGTGAAAATACTGCCGCCGCATCGGTGGAACCGATAATGGCCCCAATCAGAAATCCCTGCATCAGATCGAGATCAAATAGCCAGGCTGCTATCATGCCCGTGAGGCCTGCGGTAATTAGCACGCCGACGGTTGCCAGAGACAATGAGGGCCAGAGAGCCACTTTCAGTGATCCGACTTTGGTCCGCATTCCACCATCCAGCAGGATAACCGCCAGGGCCAGATTGGAGATTAAAAAAGCGGCAGGGTAATTATCGAAGGCTATGCCACCGATACCATCTTCGCCCGCGAGCATGCCGAGCGCGAGGAAGATCACCAGGATAGGAATACCCAGCCGGGACGAAAAGGCACTAAGGATAATACTTGATGCTACCAGCACTGAGCCAATAACAAAAAGACTATAAATCATGCTGGATTCCAAATGACAGCTCCCTGAAGATAGATGATTTACTGAAGAGGGGCGGGAATGATGAGTGATTTTGCAGAACTCAGCCGCAAAATATACTGCCACCCTGAAATTTAAACTGACTACGACGTAAGCAGACGCAGAAAAACTAATACACGTCTGATGAATAGCAAATTTATGCAATAAACCAGAGATGAGTCTATTGCATTGAGCGATAGTAAACAGAAGAAGGGGGTGTGGCTATGCTGTCAGAGACGGGATTACTGACCTGGCATCCAGGCTCCGCTAGCGATAAACCAGCCTAATAACACCACCCCTGCGACAATAATGGCGACAGGAAACAGATAACCAATCTTCATGTTAAGACCTTCTCAGTGATGTCAGGCCTCACCTGCGGGTCAGGTATTCCAGGGTAACCAGTGATGTGTCAGCAGAAACATCGTCAGTTCAAGAATAATGACCAGACTCAGAATAACGCCCAGCTTATGATTACAAATCCAGGTAGTCATCGTTGCTTACTCCAAAGTGACCCGGATGCTGATTATTATACCTTTTGTCGCGATTAAGTTGAATCTCAGACGACAGTTTTTTTACATGCATTTGAGGGCTGGTGACTGGAGGCAAGGCTATCCTGGTCAGAAAGGTGTTCAGGGAGAAGGATCATCACACAGGCAGATTTTCTGTGTCGTTTTGAAATTCGATGTTACATCCGGGTCGGCATTACGAAATGAACGAAGAGTCACTATGAAGTCGTCTGAACAGACAGACTAAAATAACAGCCGGTTGTCTGCCGGCTGTTGCGGACAAGGTTAATTATCTGCGGTCTGTCGCTGAAACAGCTCACGGAAGACTGGATAGATATCTTCGGGTTCGCGGATATGTTGTATTGCAAAATTATCAAACTGATTCTGCAATTGTTCATATTCACGCCATAAGGTTTGATGGGCGCGTCGGGTAATTTCAATGTAACTGTAGTAACGGACCACAGGCAGTATCTGGCTGGCCAGAATCTGATGACACAATGGTGAGTCATCAGCCCAGTTATCACCATCGGATGCCTGCGCAGCATAAATATTCCACTGTAAAGGGTCATAACGCTCTTTGATAACCTCATCCATTAGCTTCAGCGCACTCGATACAATGGTTCCGCCGGTTTCCTGTGAGTAAAAGAATTCCTGTTCATCCACTTCTTTGGCCTGGGTATGGTG
>Ga0157363_1000672_pt1 | contig 26631 bp, 28 predicted proteins | sample AttsexASBM1_FD_111477 | JGI IMG/M metagenome (GOLD analysis project Ga0157363, IMG submission 111477) | Fungus gardens microbial communities from leaf cutter ant in Ribeirão Preto, State of São Paulo, Brazil - Atta sexdens ASBM1 | ecosystem: Host-associated > Fungi > Mycelium > Unclassified ... | reverse complement strand
TGGCTGATGAGCGCGCCAATCTGGGTGTTCGGATCGGTCGGGTCGCCCACGCGCAGGCGGTTGGCGCGCTCGGCAAAGCGCTTGACGAATTCCGGGTAGATGCTCTGCTGGATAAAGATGCGCGAGCCCGCGGTGCAGCGCTCGCCGTTGATGGAGAAGATGGTGAACAGGGCGGCGTCCAGCGCGCGCTCGATGTCGGCATCTTCAAAAATCAGCACCGGGGATTTGCCGCCCAGCTCCATGGAGTACTTCTTCAGCCCGGCGTTTTTCATGATGTTGCGCCCGGTGGCGGTGCCGCCGGTGAAGGAGACGGCGCGCACGTCGTGATGGCGCACCAGCGCGTCGCCCGCCGTCGCGCCGTAGCCCTGCACTACGTTCAGCACGCCCGCCGGAATGCCCGCCTCCAGCGCCAGCTCGCCCAGGCGGTCGGCGGTGAGAGGAGAGAATTCAGACATCTTCAGCACCGCGGTGTTGCCGAGCGCCAGGCACGGCGCAACCTTCCAGGTGGCGGTCATGAACGGCACGTTCCACGGCGACACCAGCGCGCAGACGCCCACCGGCTGCACCAGGGTGTAGTTGAGCATCTTGTCGTCAACCGGGTAGGTTTTGCCGTTCATCTGCTGGCACACCTCGGCGAAGAACTCGAAGTTGTGCGAGGCGCGCGGAATGAGCACGTTTTTGGTCTGGTGGATCGGCAGGCCGGTGTCGGCGGTTTCCATGGCGGCGATCTCGGGCACGTTCTGGTCGATCAGGTCGCCCAGACGGCGCATCAGGCGCGCGCGCTCCTTCATCGGCAGGTTAGCCCACTTCGGGAACGCCTCTTTGGCGGCGGCGACGGCCTGGTGAATCTCGGCTTCACCGCCGGATGCGACTTCCGCTAATACCTCGCCGGAGGCCGGGTTGGTGGTGTGGAAGTACTCGCTTCCGGCGACGTTTTTACCGTTGATCCAGTGGTTAATCTTTTTCATTTTGCAGTCTCCTCGCTGACAATTCGGTTCACCAGGCGTCCCACGCCCTCCACTTCCACCACCACCTCATCGCCCGGCACCACGTCGGACAGCCCCTTCGGCGTGCCGGTGGCAATCATGTCGCCCGGCTGCAGGGTCATAAAATCGCTCAGGTAGGCAATCAGGAACGGGATGCTGAAAATGAGATCGGCGGTCGTGCCCTCCTGGCGCAGCTCGCCGTTGACGAAGGTGCGAAGGCGAAGGTTGTGCGGGTCGGGAATAGCTTCTTTCGGCACGACGTTCGGGCTGATGGGCGTTAATCCGTCGCAGCTTTTTACCCGCAGGTTCGGGCGGTAGTAGTTTTCCAGGTAGTCACGGATGGCGTAGTCGTTGCAGACCGTGTAGCCCGCCACGTAGTCCATCGCCTCGGCTTCGCTGACCTTACGCGCGGTTTTACCAATGACCACCACCAGCTCCGCCTCGTAGTGCATGTATTCGATATTGTTCGGGCGCACCGACGTCTGGTTGTCGCCGTTGAAGGTGTTTGGCGCTTTGATAAATACCAGCGGCTCGGTGGGCGGCTTGAAGTCCAGCTCGCTGGCATGATCGGCATAGTTCAGACCGAGGGCAAACAGCGTGGCGTGCGGCGGCGTGCCGTGCGCAACAGTGACGTCGCGCTCATCCACCACCGGGTTTTCCAGCGGCGGAAAGCCTGCCGCCAGAATGCGCACGCGATCGCCCGGGCGGATCTCCACGCGGCTTTGCGGGGTGCCGAGCAGGATCGCATCGCCGGGATTGAGGGTGGCGAACTCGCTCAGGGCGCTCAGCAGTTCGGCGGCGCTGCGCTGAAGATCGGCCGTGTTCCAGTGGTCCGCTTCGCGGCCGTTGATCTCGGTGATGATGGTCAGGTTATCCACGCTATCAACGGCGACAAGTTCGCCGAGCGGACAAAATCCGTCCCGGCATTTGGCCTTGATGGCCGGGCGGTAAAAGCTCTCTTCCGGCAGGCTCACCTCGTTGGCCAGCGCATATCCGGCGATATACGCCGCGGCGTCCTCCACGCGCACCCTGCTGGCTTTTTTGCCGACGACCAGCGCCACCGTCGCACCGCTCAGCACCGTTTCCCCCTGCGGGAAGGGGATCGGCTCGCCCGTGCGGATCACCGTGTTATGCGGCTTGATAAACCACACGGCTGTTTTCGGCGGCGTGTTGTAGGGGGCTTTTTCAAACGCCTCGGCCCAGGCTTCTCGCTGGCTCTGGTGGTTTAGCGCCACGGCAAAAACGGTACCTTTCATTCACATACTCCTCAGGTCAACGGCCCGATATTGATTTCATTAATATGTTAATGATCTGGTTTTATGCTTTTACTGTTCGTTTCGCAATCAGAAGTGAAAAATTTGTGATATGAATAACAATAAATTTACATTATGTTATTAATAACGTTATGAAACAGCGTGTTAAAAATATTGAGTGGTTTCTGTTAGACTTTTTGGTGGAAAACGTGTTGTTTATAAAAGCATCTTTTATTGATTGTTTACTTGTTAATGATATGAAGGGGAGAGGCTATGCATGACTCATTAACCATTGCGCTGCTGCAGGCGCGGGAAGCGGCGATGTCGTACTTCCGACCTATCGTGAAGCGCCATAACCTCACCGAACAGCAGTGGCGCATCGTGCGCGTGCTGGCCGAAAATCCGTCGATGGATTTTCACGATCTGGCGTTCCGGACCTGTATTTTGCGCCCGAGCCTGACCGGTATTCTCACGCGCATGGAGCGCGATGGCCTGGTGCTGCGCTTAAAGCCGGTCAACGACCAGCGCAAGCTGTACGTGTCGCTGACCAAAGAGGGCAATACGTTGTATGAGCATGCCCAGGCGCAGGTGGAAGAGGCCTATCAGCAAATCGAGGCGGAGTACACGCCGGAGAAGATGAAGCAGCTGACGGCGCTGCTGCAAGAGTTTATTGAACTCGGAAACCGGCATAACGCAGCGCGGGAAGAAGAGTAAAAACCACAAATTCCAGGATGATTTTCGTAAAGTTTTCCCTTTCCAGGCCGAAAATTCTTTATCTGTCTGAAGGAAAGAGAAAACATGTTAAACCGTATCAAGATTGTCACCAGCTTATTGCTGGTTTTAGCTATTTTTGGCCTTTTACAACTCACATCCGGTGGTCTTTTCTTTAATGCGCTCAAGCATGACAAAGAGAATTTCACCGTCCTGCAAACCATTCGCCAGCAACAATCTACGCTCAACGGCAGCTGGGTCGCGCTGTTGCAAACCCGTAACACCCTGAACCGCGCGGGCATCCGCTACATGATGGATCAGAGCAACATCGGCAGCGGCGCGACCGTTTCCGATCTGATGCAGATTGCGTCTGCCTCCCTGAAGCAGGCGGAAAAAAACTGGGCGGATTACGAAGCCCTGCCGCGCGACCCGCGCCAAAGCGATGCCGCCGCGATGGAGATCAAGCGTAACTACGATATCTACCACGGCGCGCTGGCGGAGCTGATCCAGCTGCTGGGCGCAGGTAAAATCAACGCCTTCTTCGACCAGCCGACCCAGAGCTATCAGGACGGCTTTGAGAAGCAGTACGTGAGCTACCTGCAGCAGAACGACAAGCTGTACGAAACGGCGGTTAAAGACAGCAACAGCTCGTACACTCAGGCTATCTGGGTGCTGATTAGCGTGCTGATTGCCGTGCTGGTGGTGATCGTCGCCGTCTGGCTGGGCATTAAGCAGGCGCTGATTTCGCCGCTGAACCGCCTGATTGACAGCATTCGTCATATTGCCAGCGGCGATCTGGTGAAGCGCATCGACGTGGAAGGTTCTAACGAGATGGGCGAGCTGGCCGATTCTCTGCGCCATATGCAGGGCGAGCTGGTGCGTACCGTCGGCGACGTGCGTAACGGTGCAAACGCAATCTACAGCGGCGCGAGCGAAATCTCGATGGGCAACAACGACCTCTCTTCTCGTACCGAGCAGCAGGCCGCTTCTCTGGAAGAGACAGCTGCCAGCATGGAACAGCTGACCGCAACCGTTAAGCAGAACGCCGAGAACGCCCGTCAGGCGAGCAACCTGGCGCTGAGCGCGTCTGAAACCGCGCAGAAGGGCGGTAAGGTGGTGGATAACGTGGTGCAGACCATGCGCGACATCGCCGGCAGTTCGCAGAAGATTGCTGACATTATTAGCGTAATCGACGGCATTGCCTTCCAGACCAACATTCTGGCACTGAACGCGGCGGTCGAAGCGGCGCGTGCGGGCGAGCAGGGTCGTGGCTTTGCCGTTGTGGCAGGCGAAGTGCGTAACCTGGCGCAGCGCAGCGCCCAGGCGGCACGCGAGATTAAGAGCCTGATTGAAGACTCCGTGGGGCGCGTGGAAATCGGGTCGACGCTGGTTGAGAGCGCCGGTGAAACCATGGGTGAAATCGTGAATGCGGTGACCCGCGTGACCGATATTATGGGTGAAATCGCCTCTGCGTCTGACGAGCAGAGCCGCGGCATCGACCAGGTGGGTCTGGCGGTGGCCGAGATGGATCGCGTGACCCAGCAGAACGCCTCGCTGGTGGAGGAGTCTGCGGCGGCGGCGGCGGCGCTGGAAGAGCAGGCGAGCCGTCTGACCCAGGCGGTTGCGGTGTTCCGCATTCAGCAGGAGCAGATGAAAGCGCGCGAGTTCGCCTCGGCGAAGACCGTTGTTAGCCCGGTGATGTCGCGGAAAGCGGTAGCCACCGACGCGGGCGAGAACTGGGAAACCTTCTAATCCTGCGCGCTGTGCCGGGTGGCGGCTACGCCTTACCCGGCCTACGTTATTATGGATATTACAGAGGCAGCCGCATGGCGCAGCGGGAGTCATACGCTAAACCGTGCGCGGCCTCTTCCTCTCTTTTCTGGCGCAGTTCAGGCGTTAGCGCCGTCACCTCTTCAAACCCCAGTCGCGCATAAAACGGCGCATTCCACGGCACGTCACGGAACGTCGTCAACGTGAGCGAGCGGAGTCCTCTCTTGCGGGCATGCTCGGCCGCGCGGGCGATGAGCTGGCGTCCTATGCCGTTGCCCTGCCAGTCCAGATGCACCGACAGTTCAACGATAAATAGCGATGAAGGATGAACCTCTGCGAGGATAAATCCCACCGGCTGTCCGTCCGCGAACGCAGTCCAGCTGAGCCCCGTATCGACGTAGCCGAGATGACGTTCAGTCGACATGGTTTCACCGTCGGCCAGCCAGGCCAGCGCGCGATCGTCACGAAAGCGCTGGCCTGCCGCGCGTTCGATAGCCGGCAACATGCCAACGTCATGCCCTGCAGTAGGGTGGATAAGGATTTTCATGGCGGGAAGTATAGCGCGACTCGCCACGATTATTCCGAGCAGATCAGCAGCGGGGAGTAGAAGTTGCCGAGCACCATCGCCTCTTCCGGCGTGCGTTCAACGGTGAGCAGCCGTTTTTGTCCGAGCGTTAATCCTGCGACGTACTTTTCAAATACGCCTTTAGGCAATGCATCATGGCTGAACCGCTCGATCCCGGTAATGGTGATTTCATAAAGCGTGTCGTGCATGTGCCGCCAGCGAAAGGTTTCCTGACGGGAAACATCCCAGTCCCGTTGGGCGTTAAGGACATTGCCGTTGAGCGTGAAATAACCGCTGCCGTCGGGGTGAAAGCGCATCACGATTTCCCCCTCGAAGTTGAAGTTATTGTCGTCACGCCGATCGGCGAAGGTCAGGCTACCCTCGCAGGTGACGGATAGGGGGGCCGTATAGCGAGACCACAGCACCGCGAGGGCAATCACTATCAGGTTGAAGGCGACAATCAGCCCCATTATTTTACGCGTCATGAATCACCATTCGTAGTAGTAAAGCGTGCGGCAGGCGCTGGCTTTGTTCTCTTTCGTCAGGGAACACTGGGAAAGAACCAGCCGCCCTTCGTGGCCGTAGAACAGCGTGTTCTGTATATGCAGGTAAAAAATCGAGTTTTTCAGGCAGGGCAGATTGCCATCGCGCTGGATTGCCTGCGCCAGCGCAATGGCCTTGCTGTGGAACACGTCTGCCAGCGGGGAAAAGGTATAGACCGGGCACTCATTGATGTGGGTGAGCAGGTGCATTTCCGCATGCTTCTGATGTTGCTTTATCACCAACATCCAGACGCACAGCGCCACCACCAGGGCGGTGAATCCGCCGCAAAACAGCAGCGCTGATTGATAGCGCCGGGGTGTTTTGCCCGATGCCTCACGTTCCTGCCGATCGGGCTGGGGCTGCACCGTAATATCGGCACTCAGCATAAACCCCATTTTGGGCACGGTGACGATAAACGGCGTCTCCGGCACCAGGCCTGCCAGTATTTTACGCAGGATGCTGATGTACTGATTGAGCGAGTTATTGGACCCCTGCAGGCCACGCTCATCCCACACTTCGCGCAGGAAAGCTTCACGTTCAACGACGTTACCATGCCGTTTCACCAGCAGTTTCATAATGCTGTTGGCGGTGGTCGTGAGCACCTGGGGCTCAACGTCAGGCGCATCGACAAGTGAAATCGAACCGTCTTCGTCGTTGTAGACAAGGGCTTCAGCAAGCAGGAATTTCATAGCGTGTTTAAGGCAGACAGAGAAAACGAAATACAAACGGCGGGGGGATACCGCGCCGTTTATGAGGTAAGAATGTTATTTTATCCGCATTGTTACCGATAACATTGATCCAGTTTGGCTTTTGATCGATTAATAAGTGAGCGTAACAATCACGTCGTCAATGAATTCCCCTGTCCCGGTCAGGGGCTGGGCAGGCACCTCTCCATAAATGGTATAGCTTTGCGTTCCGCCGTCGGTGTTTGAAACATTGAGGGCGTCGCCGCTGCTGCGATCGCCCCAGCGTCTTGTCGCAGCGGCATCCTGCCAAAGCCCATAGCGCAGACATTGCCCTTCGCTATTGCAGACCTGCCGCTGGGTGCCGCTGGCATGCGTTCCGCTGCTCATCCCGAGCGCAAAGGCGGTGCCGGCAGGGCATCGTGCGGATAATGTCGCCGTGGATCGCGTGGCGCTGCGCGTGCTGGTGCTGCTGAGCGTCCCGAAGTTGAGCGGGGTCACGCGTTGAATAAAGCAGCCGTCGTTCAGCGTGGCTTCGGCTCGGCTGGCGCCCTGGGTCTGTTCGCCATCGGCCGAGCCGTCCGAGCAGCTTTGCAGCGTCTCCTGAGAGGCAGCGCTCCGCCAGGAGATGCGTAAGTCCATGTTGTATTTAAAATAGCTGCGGGCAGGCAGCTGGCTTTGTCCGGCGGGAATGGTGGCGAGCAGCGGAAAGCTCCCGCTCACGGTGGCGTTGCTGGCGGCCACGAGCGTTTGCTGCATCAGGTTGCCGCTGGCGGGGTCATTCAGCTCCTGGGCGTGCTCAAAGGCGTTGAAGATGCGAAAAAGCAGAGCGTATTGTTTGCCCTCCTCATCGCCCGTCGACACTATTTTGAACGGTGAGCTTTCAACGCTGCTCAGGCATACGTTGATGTATTGCGTGGTCCCGTAATCCGCCTGGCAGCTAAATTTTACTTTGGTATTGGTGGTCGCCGCTTCGCCGGCCGTCAGCGTGCCGAAATTGATGCTGGCACCTGACGTCATCCAGCAGCTGAGCGCCAGCGCGTTAAGCGGCTGCAGGATGCTCATCCATAACAGTATTCTTAATGACACATCCGTTCTCCGATATTGACGGTGGCGGCGTCTGAAGGGCGTGACGGAAGGCTCACGCGGCACTTGCCTGCGGAAGTTATTACGACCAGTTCGCCGGGCAGAGGCGGATCTTCCAGCCAGATGAAGCCGTCGCGGCCGACGATCGTGGTGCCGCCTGAGGTGGACACCTGACTCCCCATTTCGACCGGTTGGTGTTGCTCATCGACCAGCCTTGCCTGGACCGTGACCGCACGGTGCACGTCGAAATCGACCTTCACGGCGGTTGCTGTTCCCGGCCTGGCGTAGATGTCGGTAACGGGCGTCATGACATCTGCCGGGAGCGCCAGAGGATCGATGGTGACCTTATTGTTGTGATAGCGAGGCAGATCGGTCAGTAGCAGATAACCGTCTTCGTCGGTTTCCCCCGCCGGGCGATTTTCGAGCAGCACCGGGATGTGCCCCGTGCCGCGGGTGGAAACCAGCGCCAGACCCTGCTCGCTGTAGCGCAGGGCGTGGACGGTGTGGTCCAGCAGCGTCAGGCTGCCTTCTCCGGACGCGTACTGGCTGTTCAGGTTTCTTCCGCGCTCCAGCCCCACGTGCCATTCGCCGTAGCGGCTCAGGTGGCCGACGTCGGCATATTTTCCATCATCGTTGCCGGCGCGTTTCCCCATTTGCCAGTACCAGCCGCCGGTCTGGTCGTCCGGTTGATGACGATAGTCCAGCCGCTGCGTGTCCTGACTCGCCTGCACCGAGACGGTATCCCGGTGGCCAAAGGGAACAGAGAACATCAGCTGTACGCTGTGCGAGGAGTCGGATAGCGAACGGGTATAGCTCAGCGTGGCGGAGAGCTGTGCCGGCAGCGTTGCGGACCAGGAGGCATTGAGGTAGCGCTGCCTGCTGCCCTGAATATTTTGTTGCACCCAGCCTGCGCCCAGCGAGCCAAAATGGCTAAACGAGTGGCTCACCCACAGGGAGTCGCTGCGGCGGGCGGGCAGGGTGCCGCTCATGCGGGCGTTATCTGCAAAGGCGGCGTCCGTGCGCACCGTGCTGGCAGAGAGGCCGGTGCCGCTGCCGTTCCACTGCCAGCCCAGCCCCCATTTCACGCCGCTGCCGTACGGGCTGTCGCTGAACGCAAGGTGCTGGCTGACAACCCCCAGTTGAGGCGAGATCAGCCAATCCACGCCCATGCCTCCGTTATGCATTTTTCGCTGCTGCTCCGCGTGCAGCGCCAGCGTTAAGCGATTGTTTACGCCGTATCGCCAGCCTGCATCGGCCATCGGCGATGCGGCGTAATCCTCCGAGCGAACGGCATAGTTTTGCCGCATCCAGCCGATATCCAGCGAGCCGCTGCTCAGACCTTCCGCCAGCATGTCCGGAGCCCCGTACAGATCGAGCTGCACGGTGCGGCGCTGTCCATTGATGTCCGTGATAACCACCTGCGCCTGTCCGCTGCCGGTAAAGGTGGGCAGGGTATCGAGCCGGTATTCGCCTGGCGTGACGCGCTGGCTGCTCTGCTTTAAGCCGTCAATATAGAGATCGACCGTTGAGGGGAGAACCGCGCTGTCGCTGTACTGCGTGCGGGGGGCGGTGTTGAGCTGCGGGTTGAGCTGAAAATTACGTGCAAGATGAAGCCCGCCGAAGCGCACCTGGCGGCTCCAGCCTGTGCCGGTGGTCACGCTGTCGCCCAGCGCCAGGCTCATGAGTGATGACGGATAATCCCACTCCCAGCGCGTTTCAAGACGCGTGTGGCTTGATTGCTCTGAGCTGTTCTCGTTCCCTGCGCGGCTGGAAAAACTGCTGCTCAGGATGCCCGGCAGCGCGCCGGATGCGGTAAGCGTGGTGAACGCGCTGGCCTGCTTCTGGCCGGGGCTATCGCGGGCATAAAGAGAGTACGCAAGGCTTACGGCGCCAATCGCCTTCGCCTGAGGATAGCGGTGCTGCTGCACCGGCGCTTCGCTGACCAGATGCTGCTGGCCGTCGAGCGCCCTTACGGTAGCGGTGATAACAACCTGCTGGGCGAGCGTATCAAGGCTGACCTGCAGCCCCGGCTGGGCAGAGAGATTCACCCATTCACTGCGTCCTTTCGCGGTACGCAGCCCCAGCGTTTTCGCATCGCGGCGCGTCACCCACAGGGCATCACCCTCCACGCGACAGGCCCACAGCCCGTCGCGCGGTGAGTGATTGACGGTAATGGCCAGCCACTGCGTGGAGGCTTCGGCAGGCTCAGCGCGGGCCGTTAGCATGAGCGGCATCCAGAGCAGAACGGCGAGCAGTGGCAGGATGCAGGGAAATCTGGCTGGCATGACGGTTTTCATTGAGATAAACGCGCAGCGAGCTGAGCGTACGGCGCGCGTGCTGCCCGAGCGGGAGGACGTATTTCTGTCCCGGCAGTACATATCCCGCCAGTCCTTTCACGGTTTCTGCAACCTGCCCATCGGCGGTCAGAGCCTGTACGTTACTGAGACGAACATGCTGTTCTCCCGCGTTGTAACACTGAATTGCCCCAGGCGTTGTCAGCTGTTCGCAGTTTAGATCGCCGTCGCTGCTGGCGTCACGCTGCGTGCCGGCAATAAACACCGGGATGGAGTAGCGCAGGAGGAAATGCACCGCGTTACGCTCGTGGGTTTGCGCGTTATGGGAGGGCAGCTCATCAATGACCAGGCGGTAGCTCTGCTCCTGCTGACGCGCGCCGGGCTGCAGAACAATAATGCGGATCAGCTGCTGCTGGCCTGGGGCAAGCGCCGTCATTGCCGGGCTGCTGACGATCTCATCTGTCGGCGTCAGAACATCTTTACCGTTGGCCTGCGTCCAGTCATAGACGCGGATCTGCGCGTGGATGGGGGTATCGCCACTGTTAGTGAGATAGAGCGCCGTGGCCCGCTGATTGCTCTCCAGATCCAGAGTGACGGGGGCAACCTGCAGCGTAGCCCCCAGGGTATAGCGCGAGAGCAGCAGCAAGGCCAACAGCCAAAGAAGGGGAAGAAGATAAGGCCGACGCATGATTAATAGACCAGATTCAGCGTAACGTCGTCGGTGTACGTCCCGGCCTGCGCGGCGGCAAGCGCGCCGGCTTCTATCACGCCATACAGGGTTTCGCTCTGCTCCTGGCCGTTACCGGTGCCGGTGAGGCCCTGGCTGTTGGTCACCTGGGTCTGCTTGTTCTCGTCGGCGTAAAGTTTCCACGCAATGCTCTGCGCGCCCGAGCCGTTGTTCTCAGGTTTCAGCCAGAAGGTCCCGCTGTCGCTGTTGTCGCTGCTGTAGGCTGAGAGGGTAAAAGGCGTGCCGTTGGTACAGGTGACGTTGAGCTGCGTGCTGGCCTGAATTTCACCCGCTTCATCAGAGCTGTGGCGTGAGAAGCTCAAATCGTTGGCCTTCAGCGTACAGGACTTCACCACTTCCAGCGTCACATGCATGGTTGCCGTCGCGGTTTCTGCGGACATGGCGGTAACGGGAAGCAGAACAAGAGCACCGGTAAAAAGCGTGGGGAGTAATTTCATGATCTTATTTCCAGAATGACAAATCAGAGATAGAACGACTGCTGTTCCAGCAGGCAGATTTTGCGGTGAAATTCCGCCAGGTTGTGGCAATGGAATTTGCTCATCGCGTTACGCTTGTGGGTGTAAATCGTTTTCGGAGATTTATTCAGCAGCTGCGCGATACGCACCAGGCTGATGCCTTTGCTAAGCAGCGTGCAGACCCGTAGCTCCTGGCGCGTCAGCGTGGCATCGGGAAGGCCGTCGTTGCTGAAGTCCGCCTGACGTAACCGCTGGCTGAGCTGAATAATTGACAGGTTGTCGGCCAGTATCCTGACGCGCCCGGCGGGAAGGTAAACGCTAACGTCATTGATGCGGCGCTCGTCGGTGAATATCAGCCAGCTGTTGTCGGCGGTATCTCTCATCACCTGCTCGCGCAAGCGTAAAAGCGTTTCCGGGCTGACGCTGTTGATCCAAAAAATATCGGGGCGCGGCGTCATCATCATCGCGATAAGCGTTTTCAGGCCAAGCCACAAAAAGGCGTTTTCGCTCAGGATGATGATGTGAAATTGGGCGCGGCTGAGGGAGCTATTCATTGCTTGTTCCATAAGTAACCCTGTCCGTAATCGGCTACGCTTGCCCGTGCCAGCGCGTAGTCGCCAAAGGTTTCAATGCCTTCAATCAACACCTTGCCGGCAAGCTTTTTGCAGTTGCGGGCGAGCTGCAGAAAACGCTCTTGCTCCGTTCGTCCGGACCAGAAGGTGTGTTTGTCGATCTTGATGCCGTTGAACAGAAACCGGCAGGCCAGCAGCTTCGGCAGAATGGCTTCGTAGACGTCATCGGCCCATACCTCGATTTTGCGCTGGCGCAGAGAGGCAATCCGCAGGCGCAGCTCGCGGGTTTGTTCGTGGCTGAGCTGGACAATTTCCTCGAGGTCGGTCAGCTCAATCGCCAGATCCTCCGGGCGCGGCGTTTCCATCATCAGCCTGTCGATGAAGTCCTCTTCCAGCAGCAGTTCGGAGGTGGTATTCAGATAGTATTTACCGTTCTCCCGGCATGACATGGCATGACGAAGCTGAGAAAAAAAGTGCTGCTTTCGCTGAGAAAAAGACATCGCTCCGAAGTAGTGCTCCAGATTGACGTGGGGTTTTGCCGTAGAGAGCATCTCCCAGGCAATAACATGCTCCGTGTGTAGTGCCCGGATAGATTCGAATTTATAACCCGTTAACATGATGGAACTGCGTGTGACCTCGTGAAATATTTGTCGGGATCACATCCTACTTTTTTGGCTTCATTAAGAATATTTATAGATAAAACCAGATTAAATATGGTGAATTAATCTGGTTTATAAATGAATTAAAGGTTTATATATTTTAGAAAATTCGCCCGGCAGGACGCCGGGCGGAGAGGGATTAGCTTTCGCTGTTAACGATTTTGATTTCGACCATGCCGATGCCAAGCTGGCGCGGGGAGTGACCGAGAATATTACCTTCGTTGGTAGACTGCGGATCGGGCGGCACAATCACCAGGGTATTGCTGCGCGACGGGTTTTCGAAATGCAGCGTGGTGGTGGAGACGTCGTTTCCGAGCTTCAGCGTCTGCTCTTTATCACCGACGCGTACCGGAATAGGCCGGTTGGCGTTTGGCCCATACGCCCTGGCGGTGATCACCAGATCGAATTTTTCCGGCAGAGGGTGGGCGTACTCAATTTTCACCTCGTTACCCAGCTGCGCGTTCGACCAGCGTCCCCAGGACTCAGGACGAGAGATGCCGCTAAACTGCTTAACCTCTTCCGGCGCGCCGGCCACGTTGAAGATGAAGCTGTCGGCCTTGTAGCGGATATCGTTGTCGACGATTTTCAGCAGATCGACGTTGCGCTGGTAGCGAGCGGTGTCGATAACCGTATCCTTAAACGCGGTTTTACCCTTCCATTGCGCGCTGTCGACGTGCTGAACGGTCTGTTCCCCGCCGAGTTGGCCCTGAGAGACGCACCAGTCGGTTGAGAGCGACAGCGGCTGCGACCAGAGCTGGCCCATTTTGTAGCACTTGTCGATCCAGACAAAGTTATCGCGCGGGGCGAAATCGGCCAGCTGGAAGCGCAGCGGGGCAGAGTATTCACTCTCTGGCAGGGGTTCGACGCGGTTGTCGGATACGCGCAGCAGCAGCGGCAGGCGGAAATGGCTGCCGGAGAAGGCGATCGTGTTTTTATCCCGATCGATGGTGAAATCCTTCATCTCTTTCGGGAAGTTCCACAGGCGGATGATGTCCGGCTTCCACGCGAGGATTTTCTCCTTCATGTTGAGGAACACTTCCGACAGGGATTGCCCTGACAGCGTGCTGCGGCCAAGGCCAATAAAGTTGTCGCCCCCCAGAATATCCAGCACCGTTGCGCCGTTATCCATCGAGTTACGCTTGGTGGCAATGACCTCCTGCTGGGGCTTGTCGCCGCGCATGACGAAGAACAGATTGCTGCGGTCCAGTTTGTTCAGTTCATCCCAGGCGCTGTTTTTCATCGCCAGATGGTCAGACGAGACGACAATCACCGTGTTTTTGAAATACGGCGAGGCTTTGATTTTCTCAATGAGCGCGGCGATATGCTCCTGACTGCAGGTCACGGCGCTGAAGGATTTATTGCTTTTACCTTTGATGTCGTAGTTTTTGCGCTTACAGGTGCGCGAGACGAATCCGTCCGGATGGTGGGTATCGACGGTCAGGGCAAAGAGGGAGAAACGCTTGCCCGCGCGGGACAGCTCTTCAAATTTTTTCCAGGTTTCATCCAGCACGGTATCGTCGTAGAAGCCCCAGTCGTTACGATACGCAGGGTCTGCAACCGTGGTTTTTAACTCTTCCGAGCCGTAAAGATGGTCAAATCCATGGGATTTCAGGAACACATCTTTGCCGGCAAAGCGCAGGTTTGCGCCCTGCATAAAGTAGTTTTCGTAGCCGGAGTTTTTCAGGATATCGCCGAGGCAGATATTCTGCGGGAAGAAGCTCGACATCGACGCTGACGCATTGCCTTCAAACGGCGCGAACAGCGGGATACCGCACTGGGAGGCGACCATGCCAGCGATGGTGTAATCGGTACCCGGTAACTGCATGGTCTTGCTAAAGTCGAGACCCTGGTCTTTCAGCGCGCCGAGATCGGGCGTCAGGTTCGGGAAAGCATCGCTATCAAAATAGGTGCGCTCCAGGCTCTCGCCGTAGATATAGACCAGGTTGAGCTTCGGGTTGTCTATCTTCTTCGCCGGCTCTTTGTAGTACGCCACGAAGTCCGGATCGCCATCGCGGGACTGGGATTTGACCAGCTCGGTGATCTGATGGAATGCCGGGCTGGCATCAACGGACGCCAGCGCCAGGAACAGCGCCAGCAGGCTGTAGCCATGATGATGCGGATGATGACGGCGGCGGCGTAGCACCCAGGCAAGCGTGCCAAAAATAGCGACCAGCGCCACAACGAGTCCCAGGCCAGGAAGTATGTACTTACTAACTCCTGCACCCGTCAGGCTGTTGGTGAGGGTATAGAGCACCGCATCGTTAATACCGTCTCCGGTGAAGTAATCGCTGGCGTACAGGGTAATGTTTAAAACAATAAAAATGCCGAGTACCACCAGCGTGGCGACAAACCACCAGGTGTTACGGCCGGCTTTCCAGGCGTAAACGCCGATGGAAGCCAGAAAAAGGATAAGGGACATTAATTCTGACAACAGCATATCCTCATGACGCCAGACGGTTAGCTGGCTACTGATTATTTTTTGGGTAACACAATGTAATGGCGATGTCGTTTAGCTGCAATTTTAGCGTCACGAAAGTGTGCAGTTGTTAGGATTTGGTTTATAAAATCGATTTTTTGAAGGCGGTCGCATCCTGGCATGCACAGGCTGAGAGGGTGGCAGGGGGGTAAAACACGCCTCTCACGCCGCGTTGCAAGACTATCGCAATAAACGCGGCGTGTTGTGGCAAAAAATGGGGAGGATCAGGAGAGGAAATTAACGCCTTGTTTCAGCACCAGATCGCAGGCTTTGGTTTTCACCTGTTTCGCCAGAGAGGAGTTGCCGAGCGTGCTCAGGTTAAGCTGCTGGCCATTTTGCGCGTTGAGCAGGCCCTGAATACCGTCCATGTAGTTGGTGTCCGCTTTTTGTTCCTGCGTATCCAGACCCAGCTTACCCAGCACCTGATTTTTGATGTTCTGGGTATCGGTCACGGAGGCCAGCTTCTGCTTCGCGCAGTATTCCAGAATGCCCGCCGCGTTGTTCATTGTGCCCGCGCTCAGGCTCTGGGAGCTGTTACCCAGCAGGCTGGTAAGGGAGGAAGCCGACAGCCCACCCTGAGAACTGCCGCTCTCTTTGGTTAATTCGCTTGCTGCGCTGGAAAGCGACTCCTGCCAGGAGGCCGCCTGCGCCGCGCTGGTTGCCAGCAGTGCGCCGAAAAGTGTGCTGATAAGTAACTGTTTTTTCATCATGGCTTACTCAATAAGGTCCGTTTTGGGCCGGAAGTGGTTCCAGTATATACCTCCGCGCCGCGCGCGATTCTTGGAACTTTCTTAATACTCTTTGCCGGTGACGCGGCTGCGATAGCTGTCCCAGTCGAAGATAACGTACAGGCTGTTGCCGAGCTTCATGCGATCCATCACGCGCTCACCTAGCAGACGGGTCATCTCGTCGATATTGTGGTTCGTCAGCATGCCGGTGGGGCGTTTCGACGAGGAGCGCCGATCGACGATCTGGTTGATGATCACTTTTTCGTAGCGGGATTCGGTCTGCACGCCGATCTCGTCGATGACCAGCAGGTCAACGTTGCTCAGGTCGTTAAGCAGCTGTTCTTCGCTGGTTTCGCGGTTGCTGAAGGTGTCTTTCATGGCGGACATGATATCGGCCACGGTGATGATCAGCACCGATTTTCCACGCAGGAGCAGCTCGTTGCAGATAGCGGCTGCGAGGTGGTTTTTGCCGGTGCCGGGCTTGCCGCTGAAGATAAAGCTGGCGATATTGCCGTCGAACTCATCTACGTACTGGCGGGCCTGGCTGAGGGCGTTCATCTGTCCCTGCGATTCGACCCTATAGTTGTCGAAGGAGCAGTTCTGATGCAGCGGCCGAATGCCCGAACGGTTAAAGGTGCGCTGCATTTTCATCGCCCGGTTTTCACGGGCAAGGGCGGCGGCACGGATCTCACCCTGTTCTTTTTGCCACGCCAGCAGCTCCTCACCGGTAGTGAACGCGGGCTTCACGTTGGCTGGCATCATTTTTTGCAGACGTTTCATCAGGTCGCCGACGTTTTTCATTTCGCACCTCGGAACCCGTTAGGGATCTGTTTATCCGGTTCTGAAAACGCGTTGATATCGCGCTTGGGCTGGCCGTTGTTGCTGGCGCGGTTGATTTGAATGCTGCGCGCGAGCTTTTGCTGCCACTGAACGTGGTGGAACACTTTCCCTTCCGCCTGCCAGTAAGCGGTGAAGGCCGCCAGCTCTTCGGGGGTGACCGGCTGCGCGAGCGCAATGCCCCACAGCGCCGCCTGGCGCTGGAAATCGGCGTCCGGCTGCCAGCCTGCGTACATCGGGAATTTGCCCATTGGCACGGCGACGGGCGCGCTACCCGGCTCGTCAAAGAACTGGTTATCCAGCGTGACGTCGCTTGCCGGACGCGACAGCCGCGCCTCGATATCCAGAAGCTGTGCCAGACGCTCGGGCGTGATCGCGTAAAACGCCGGCGCGTTGTCGGCGAATACCGCGAGCGTACCGCCTTCGGCGTGGGTCAACACACCGCGAGGGTCGCGCATAAAGGCATCAATGCCAGCAATGCTGGTGGTCAGGATTCTGGAGGACATAATGCTTTCTCTACTGGGTTACTACGGGCGTGATATCGGCTTATGGTAGCACAGAGAGGAGGAGGGAATGGAGGGGATTTCCCCGGTGACGCTGCGCTTACCGGGGCTACAATTGTAGGCCTGATAAGCACAGCGCCATCAGGCATTTATCACGCGATGATGTTCAGCGTCACGTCGATATTGCCGCGGGTGGCGTTGGAGTACGGGCAAACGATGTGTGCCGCATCCACCAGCTTTTTCGCTTCGGCTGCGTCCATCCCTTCTACGTGAATGTTCAGCTTCGCTTCGATACCAAAACCGGTTGGCAGCGGGCCGATACCCACTTCGCCTTCGATAAACGCGTCTTTTGGCAGGGAGAATTTGTCACGAGCCGCCACAAACTTCATGGCACCCAGGAAACAGGCGGAGTAGCCGGCTGCAAACAGCTGTTCCGGGTTGGTGACGTCGCCACCCATGCCGCCCATCTCTTTCGGCACGCCCAGCTTAACGTCCAGTACGCCATCGGAAGAAGTGGCGCGGCCATCACGGCCTCCGGTTGCTTTTGCTTTGGCGGTGTAAACAACTTTTTCTAAAGACATGGCAGGTTCCTCATCTTACTTTTATGTGCGCTATTAAATAGCGCACGATGTTTATGGATAATAATAACGCGTAAAGTATAGCTTTACGCGCGGTGAAGCTGGTGACGCAAATGTTCGAGCTGCTGCTTGAGTGCCAGCATCGTGTCGGTATCGCACTGGGCTGCACATCCCACGGCGTGCGGAATGCCCGTCGCCTGCTGCTGAAGGGCACGCCCCGCATCGGTAAGGGTGACCGCGACCTGACGTTCGTCCTTACGGGAGCGGTGGCGGGCGATCAGCCCTGCGCTTTCAAGACGCTTTAACAGCGGCGTCAGCGTGGCGGAGTCCAGAAACAGCCGTTCACCAATGTCCGACACCGTCACGTCATCCTGCTCCCACAGCACCAGCATGACCAGGTATTGCGGGTAGGTCAGGTTGAGCGGTGCAAGCAGCTGCCGGTACAGTTTGTTAAGGGCCAGGTTTGCCGAGTAGAGAGCAAAACAGAGCTGGTTATCCAGCAGAAGCGCCGCGTTGGTGTCGTTTGTTTTTGCGTTCATGGATTGAATATAGATAGCGCACGATATAATTGCAAGCTATTTTATGGGCAGGTGTAGCGGAGTGCCACCTGGACCGCCATTTTCCGGTAGTGCTGACGTTGCGCCTGCTCATCCGCACCCTCTTCAAACAGCAGCGTAAAGGTGTAGCTGTTGGCCACGTAGTGGAAGCTAAAGCTGCTGATCAGGCGGTGGAGATCGCGGGCATCCACCGTTTGGTTAAACAGCTGTTTTTCTTTCCCACGCTGCAGGATATCTTCGAGCAGTTCAAGCGCGCTGCGGTTCACCTGGCGCAGATAGCTGGACTGCTGCATAAAGCGGCCGCGCTGCATGTTCTCCATGCAGATGATGCGGATGTAGTCAGGGTGATCGGCGTGGTAGTCAAACGTGGCTTCCACCAGATGCACCAGCGCTTCGACGGGCGGCATTCCTGCCAGGCTTAGCTGTTTTTCACTGGCGCGGATTTGGGTATACACATACTCCAGCGCCAGCAGATAGAGGTTTTCTTTATTCTTAAAGTGGTACACCACCATCCGTTTGGTGGTGCCTGCTTTCTCGGCTATTTGCTCCATGCGCGCGCCATTCAGCCCGTATTCGGCAAACAGGGCGATAGCGCTCTGGAAAATGCTCTCTTTCAGGCTGGAGCCTTCATTGTGGTCGGGGAGTTCGCTGCCAGGGTTAGCCACATCCTTTCCTTATCGTCACCAAACGGAATGGGGGAGATTATCCCCGGCGTCGTTAAATATCAAACGCGCGGGCGTTTACGGTATAACCATAAGCCGGGGATCGACAGCCCGATAGAGAGCGCGCCGACAATGGATGAGGCTTTTAAAAAATTGCTCAGCAGGAGGATCATTTGCGGCTCACTGTAGCCGAAATGGCTGATTTTCACCGCGGAAATCATCGCCGTATAGGCTGAGATCCCCGGAAACATGGGAATAACGGCGGCGACGGTAAACACCTTTGGGTGCGCCAGATACCAGCGCGACCACTGGATGCCAATACTCCCGACCAGCATGGAGGCCATGAATGTCGACCATTCGATGTTAAAGCCGGCGGTCATCATGACCATTCGCGATCCGTGGCCAATCGCGCCCAGCAGAGCACACCACGGAAGCGCGCGCTGCGGCACGTTGAAGACCATCGCAAAACCGACGGCGGGAATGGCGGCCAGAGCCATGTCCTGCGCCAGTGCAAACAGAAATTCCACTATGCCCATCCGCGTAACCCCCACAGCGTCATCGCCATAACCACGCCGATACAGGTCGCCAGCGTCAGCAGGCTGGCAATCGCCCAGCGCGCCAGCCCGGTGTTGATGTGCCCTTTGAACATGTCGGCAACGGCGTTAATCAGCGGGAAGCCCGGCACCAGCAGGAGCACGCTGGCGGCCATGGCCACGGTTGGCGTATTGGCAAACTGCGGCAGGCGCAAGAGCAGGCCAGAAACCGTGGTCGCCACAAAGGCGGTAATACAGAAGTTGATCTGCGGGTGCAGCTGTCGGTGCGTCAGCATCTGGCGAACATACATGGCGATGCTGCTGGCGAAAAAGGTAATGACAGCGCCGTCCCAGCCGCCCTGATTGAGCTTGCAAAAGCAGGCGCACGATAGCCCCACCATAAGCACGACCAGCCAGCGCGGATAGCGCAATGGTTTGATTTGATTAAAGCGCTTTTCAATTTCTTTGAGGTCGAGAAGTTTATGTTCGGCCAGAATGACAATATGTTGCACCTCGGTCACTACGTGCATATTGATGCCACGATCGTGATTCTTGCGCGTGGAGGTCAGGCACTGGCCCTCTTTAATCGTGGTCAGCACAATGGCGTTTGATGAGATGGCGCTTTCGACGCTATCCATACCCAGCGCTAGCCCCAGCCGTGTAGAAAGCTCTTCGACGAGCGCGCTTTCGGCCCCATGCTGGAGCAGAAAAAGCCCGCACTGAATACATAGCCGCGTTGCTGCACGCTGCATTGACCGTTCTGCCTGCATGTCTTGCCCTGAAAGAAGATGGATGGCTTGCCTGATGGCCCGTAATGTTTACTTTTAACACAAAGTCCGGTGTCCGTTGCTCTGGGTCAGATCAAGATTTGTGCAAACAGCAGCAGCCTGGCTGGCGGTGATGGCCTTTTTAATTATCAACCTTGTGAATTTTTAAGTTCTAAATATATATAATTTTTATTAAGTTTTTCTAAATTTATATTTTCATTCTTTTAAGGTAGTTTGAATTAAAATTAATTGTCCTTTATGAGATATTAAGCCTGTTTTGGGCGATTCTTAAATCATTAAATAATCTTATTTTCAGCTTGAATTAATCGGTTTACTCCCAGGGACAAAAACACATTACGCCTTGAAGTATTAGAAGGCTACTGAATAAATTAAAAATGGACACGGAGGGTCTATGTTGCCAGCGAATGGTAAACACGGAGTGGTGATCAGCAGGATACCCGTTATGCAAAACGGGTTGGGTGGTGTTATGTCGCGCCATTTTCCTGAGTTTGAATTGAGCTATTGCCGCTCGTTACAAGAGTTAACCTTGCTTCAGTTGCGCCGCGCTGAGGTAATCATTGCGGATGTTTCTGGTGATTACCGGAACCCGCGGGGCACGCTCGAAGAGTATTATGGTTTATTGAACCAATACCGTGATATTCACTGGATATTTTTAGTTTCTCGCCCCCTTTATCCCATTGCCGTTGAGCTACTCATGCGCCCGGAAAGTACGTTACTTTCGGATATGGAGCCGATAGAAGGCGTGATTAACGCTATTCGCGCAGGGAGCGAGCGGGCTGAGCGTATCAGCCAGACGTTACTGCAGCCAGAGCCCCAGAATTCTGAGGATGAGAGCGAGCATTTTATTGCGCTCACACAGTCCGAACGCAAGGTGTTGCGCCTGCTGGGTAAAGGGTGGGGTATTAACCAAATTGCCACCTTGCTTAAGAAGAGCAACAAAACGATCAGTGCGCAAAAAAACAGCGCGATGCGCCGGTTATCGCTACGAAGTAATGCCGATATGTATGCCTGGATCAGCAGTACACAGGGAATGAGAGAACTGAGCTTAATCTCAGCCTATGGAGAGTACGAGGAATGGAAAAAACCGATTCAACAAGACATATCGCCGTCATCGAAAATTGCGCTATGAGTGCCGTAGGGCTGCAGCACCTCTTTGCTATGCCAAAGCTGAGTCATTACAAGCTGCACCTGTTTACTCAGTTCGATAGCTTCAAGGCGGTACTTCCTCACATCTCGTTTTTCTCGGTGATCTATTCACTGTCCGATTCGCGTCAGGAACGGAGAAACTGTTTGGCTTACCTGCGAGACCTGGCATTTACGCATGGGGATATTCAGCGCATTGTATTGGCGTCTGATGAAGTGGAAGCGCGGCTGATAAGCCATCTTTCGCCTTCACGCCTGCACGGCATTATCAGTAAATCGGTGTCGCTTGATCACTTACAGGAAGAGATGGTGGCATTGCTGAGTGAGACGCTTCGAATAAACGACAATATGCTGAACCATCTGTATGTGAACCAGAACAGGATGTTAAGCCCCACAGAGCGGGCGATATTGCGTTATATGTCTTCGGGCTACTCCATCCCCGAAATTGCCGCACAGCTTGAGCGTAACATTAAGACTATCCGGGCACATAAGTTTAATGCGATGGTCAAACTGGGGGTAAATTCTGACGTCGGGCTACTCGACGCGGCGGATATTATTACGCACCTTCCGACAAGAGAGTCGCGTGCTCCCTTGTTAAGCACGCCAGCATTCCTCTAGCCTCGCGTTGATGCGCCAGCCAGGTCTGGCGCTTCAATCAAATACAGACATCTACCCACCTGGCGGACGTCAGCTCCGCCATCCGATCCGGTGAAATGCGAACGGCACTGTGAATGGCGCCGGCTGCAGGCAGCACCTCAGCGTACTGTTTCAGAGAGATGTCGCAAAATACCGAAAGCGGATTTTCCAGTCCGAACGGGCAGACGCCGCCGACAGGATGGCCGGTAATGGTCACTACCTCATCGCTGCTCAGCATGCGGGCTTTTGCGCCAAAGGTATCTTTCAGTTTTTTGTTATCCAGGCGCGCATCGCCCTTCGCGACCACCAGGATAACCTCATTTTTGACCTTAAGTGACAGCGTCTTTGCTATTTGCCCTGGCTCAACGCAATGAGCGGCAGCGGCCAGCGCAACGGTTGCGGTACTCTGACTAAGCTCAATAATTTCAATGTCCGGCGCGTTGTCGGTAAAAAACTGCTGTACAGACTGCAAACTCATTGTTTCCTCCTGACAAATATCCTGCGTAATCTGTCATAAGAAATTATGCTCTGTAAATATCTCTTCGGTAACAAATATCCCGCTCCGCCGATTTCTGGATCGCCTTCACATTCACGGAAACCGGTTACAGTAACCGGTTGCAGAGCGTGATGCGCCGATTAATACTGAGTACGTAACGTCCCCTGTATCCAATAATAAGAGCAAATTATGAAACCATTCCGTCTGAGCAGTACCGCTGGTACACGAGCCAGCAAGGTTGTGAAGCTGATTTATGGAACAACGTGTGGCGTGAAAACGCCTGTAACGAACGTCTGACAGGAGATCTGCTATGTCTGCCAACCATGCTGCGTTTAATCTGATATTTCGTTTTGTTGAGAATTACGTCAGCCCGATTGCCGGGCGGATCTCCTCCCAGCGTCATGTTATGGCAATCCGCGATGGGTTTATCTCCGCGATGCCGTTTATGATTGTGGGCTCGTTCCTGTTGGTGTTCGCTTACCCTCCTTTCTCGCCCGATACTACCTGGGGCTTTGCCCGCGCCTGGCTGGATATGGCGAAGCAATTTGAGGGCCAGATCCTGACGCCGTTTGATATGACGATGGGCATCATGTCCATTTATATCTGTGCGGCTATCGCCTATAACCTTGGCAAACATTATGTGAAGTCGCATCAGCTCGATCCCTTCATGTGCGCCATGCTGTCGCTGATGGCATTTCTGCTGGTCGCCGCGCCGAAAACAAAAGGCGCTTTGCCGGTAGACAGCCTGGGCGGGACGGGGATCTTTACCGCGATTTTGGTTGCGATCTATTGCGTAGAGATGATGCGTTTTCTGAAAGCGCACAACATCGGTATTCGACTGCCGGACCAGGTTCCGCCGATGATCAAAAACTCTTTTGATCTGCTGATCCCGGTGCTGGTGGTGGTGTTGACGCTTTATCCGCTGAGCCTGCTGATTCAGTCTCAGTTTGGCATGCTGATCCCGCAGGCGATTATGTCGGTATTCAAACCACTGGTATCCGCTGCGGACTCGCTGCCTGCGATCCTGCTGGCCGTGCTGATTGGTCATTTGCTGTGGTTCGCGGGGATCCACGGGGCGGCAATTGTCTCCGGCATGCTGCAGATGTTCTGGCTGACTAACCTCGGCGCAAACCAGACCGCGCTGGCTGCCAGCCAGCCGCTGCCGCACATCTTTATGGAAGCATTCTGGACATTCTTCATTGTTATCGGTGGTTCGGGGGCGACGATGGGGCTGGTGATCTGCTACCTGCGCAGCCGCTCTGCTCATCTGCGTTCGATAGGCCGTCTGAGCGTGGTACCAAGCTTCTTTAACATCAACGAACCCGTCATCTTTGGTACGCCGATTGTAATGAACCCGGTATTCTTTATTCCGTTCCTGCTGGCGCCAATGGTTAACGCCGTGCTGGCATGGGGAGTGATGAAGCTGGATCTGATTGGTCGCGTGATCTCCGTTGTGCCGTGGACGGCACCGGCTCCGATAGGCGCAGCGTGGGCGCTGGGCTGGGATTTCCGTGCGGCTATTCTGGTGGTGGTTCTGGCCTGCGTGTCGGCAATAATCTACTTCCCGTTCTTTAAAGTGTACGAGAAGCAGCTGCTGGAGCAGGAAGCGGAAGAAGCGCAGCGTAACGCGGAAGAGGAAAATCAGCAGGTAGCCTAGGTAAAAGCAAAACGGCAACTCATGTTGCCGTTTTTAGTGTTTGTTCCCTCTCCCTGTGGAAGAGGAGCAGGGTGAGTGCATCAGGCCGGGCCAGTGTTTGTAGGCCCGGCAAGCGAAGCGCCACCGGGCAATTAACGGCACTACTTCAGCGTGCAATCCCCGCACTGCTGTACGTCCGGCAGGCGATAGCGCTGACAGCAGGTACGGCGCACCAGAAGGCCGTCACGCGGGACGACGGTACGGAATAAGGGGTTATCCCGCCCATCCGAAAGCTGTTTTGCGAAGAAACAGGACTGGCGCAGCGCATCAACCTTCTCATCGCCCAGCAGCGGTTTCATCTCCGTCAGATACCAGTGGATCAAATATCCGGTATTGCTCCAGATAAGCTTACCGTTTATCTCTCCCGTCGCTTCCAGCGCGTCAACTACGGGAACCAGCGCGTGGGTAACGAGTCGCTCCATACGTTCCTGAGCAGAAAGCAGGCTGGCGTCCCGGTCTTCGTGTAAGTCAATCCAGAAGCAGGCTGCGCGCCCGGTTTCATGAAATTCGACGTGAAAATAATCCGGCGAGAGATCCAGCATGCTGTCCTGGGTTAACAAGGCCAGCATGAGGGGAGGAACCATCAAGCCGATATACCACTGTGCCCAAAGCGAGATCAGCGGTTTATTTTCCCGCGCAAGCGTCGGCTGGTTGCGATAGATATGGTCTGAATAGGTGGCCAGCAGCGACTGCAGTTCTGTAGAACGCTGCCATTGGGAAAGCGTCATCGCACCGTGCGGGTGAGCTTCATCAAGCTTGATAAAATCCAGCAGATGGGCTCGGGTTTCTGCAATCTTGTCGCGAATGGCGTCCGCAAGCGTAACGTTCCCGGTGGAGAGACTGGCTCGCCAGAGGAGAGGTTCAACGGCTTGTACGGTACGTGTGGCCATAGTTTGGATAGAAATCTAAATGATAATGATTGCCAATCCTAACTATTGCTCATTTCGATAGCAAGCCTTTTGTCCCTGATGCATGACGCTGCGTTTATATCGCCTGCAATTCGTCGCTGAGCAGGATGCTGTTGCGTCCCATATGCTTCGCTTCGTAGAGGGCTTTATCAGCTTTTTCCAGCGCGCGCTCAACGTCGTCACCCTCGTAAATCGCGATGCCGATGCTGATGGTGACGTTGGTCGCGACGCTTTCGTTGAACATATGCGGGATTTTCAAATCATACACTTTCTGCCGGATCTGCTCTGCGGTCTGGCGGGCATGTTCCAGCGAGATATTCGTCAGCAGCACCATAAACTCTTCGCCGCCGAAGCGCGCAACGATATCACGCGAACGGACGGCATCCCGAATGGCGGCAGAGACGCGGATCAACGCCTGATCCCCCATCATATGGCCGTAGTGGTCGTTGTACGCTTTGAAATGGTCGATATCCAGCAGCAGCACAAAGTGCTCGCCGTTCTCCACCGTCGGCAGGTTATCCAGCCGACTCTGCAGGCCGCGGCGATTATAGAGGCCCGTAAGCGGGTCCATCATGCTGAGGTCGGTAAGCGTTTCTCGTTCTTCCAGCAGGCGGGAGAGCAGCTCCTGCGCGAACCGGTCGTTGCGTCTTTGCAGGACGTGATGAATGCCAATCGCCACCACGGGAAGCGCAAAAGAGTAAATCATCCTTAACCAGCTATCCGGATCGCCGAGCCACAGGCAAACAATAAATGCAGGCAGTGAATGCAGCGTGAAGGCTTTGATATTGCTGGCAAACGCCAGCGAACCAATAAAGAGCACCGTCAACAGCGCCATGTTCAAATATGTCGCCCGATCGTGAGTAATTAACGAGAATTTAGAGGCGATCTGCCAGGCCCATAAAATACCGAAGATGGCCGAAACGATGGGAATATTTATTTTTCGCGTGCCGTCCTTTCCGTGCCAGATGAGCAGGCCCGCACTGAGCGTAAACACGGCAAACAGCGGAACAGATAATACGCGCACGGAATAGAGCGGGTTTGTTACCGAGAACAGCGCAGATATTGCGTTCAGAAAAAGAAATAAACGTAAAGATAATTGATATTTGCTATTGACCAAAGACCGCCAGGATTGTGATGTCATATTCGTGCTTTTTTAATAATATTTAATTAAAACAGATAAATAGGTGTTGTTCTGGGATAGTGAAAGCAAAAAAATTGAATTGTAATTATCAGATAAACTTTATAGGAAGTTAACAGGTGAGCAATTTATCACCTTACACATTTGCTGTCATTATGGGAAAGGTAAAGGTCGCGGGATTTTAACGGTGTGAGCTGACAAATGATAATTTATATCATATGATATTGGTTATCATTATCGGTTTGAAAGGGCGGATCATGTTGCACAGGGCGCTGGGAAGTGGTTGGGGGGTATTACTGCCGGGGGCAATACTTGGCGGTCTGATGTTTGCCGATCTCTCTATCGATATCTGGAAAGCCATCATTGTGTCAGGATTGCTGGTGACGTCTGCGATGATTTGGCATAAGCAGTTGCGGCATTTTGTGTTATTGCCATCATGCGTCGCGCTGGTCAGCGGAATACTGGTGATACTGATGAGTTTGAAGTAACAGGGGAAAATGAGGCACTACAGGAAAACGGCAGGAGAGAAGCAAGATAATTGGTGCGAGGGGGGGGACTCGAACCCCCACATCCGTAAGGACACTAACACCTGAAGCTAGCGCGTCTACCAATTCCGCCACCTTCGCA
>Ga0157363_1000671_pt1 | contig 26640 bp, 6 predicted proteins | sample AttsexASBM1_FD_111477 | JGI IMG/M metagenome (GOLD analysis project Ga0157363, IMG submission 111477) | Fungus gardens microbial communities from leaf cutter ant in Ribeirão Preto, State of São Paulo, Brazil - Atta sexdens ASBM1 | ecosystem: Host-associated > Fungi > Mycelium > Unclassified ... | reverse complement strand
ACAGAGTTATTATTCTTACAGTGGTGTCGACGAATTACTAAAAAAGTTATGCAATTATTTTCAATGTTATATTCACAAAATGTTAAAATTGTTGTATAATAATATTTTTTATATTCTTAATGCTAATAAACTTGATATAAAATAGAATAATACACAATGGTATAGAAAGGTAATTTAGTTAAATTCAAATAATGATAATATATCCAGAAAGTTTAAAAATAATACATTCATATTTTTATAATATTTACGCAATACTTTAAAAAGAACTTTATTGTTTTTATTGTTTTTTTTTCACTGAATCAGAAGGAAAATATAAAATTTTTTATTATATTCATATCTAATGTCTAAATATATTTGAATGTAAGTAATAATATGAGAAAAATAGCAATTTAAAAAAATATGTACTAAAAATAAGTCTTTTATTATTGAAATTTATTGGATCGTAGTTAGGTCTTAAAATATAATTAAGATGAAGGTTGGTTTTGGATGCCGTGTGAATGTCGATATAACCCAAAGTATTGATTATACTAACCATTCGTTCACTTTGTACGGCTAACTTATTAAGTTTGTTAGAATTTTCTACTTTTCTTCTAAGATAATTTATCTAAAATTATAGAATATTTGTCTTAAAACTGTATAGTTTCTTAATATTTTCCTACTACATTTACATACTATTTAAAATATTTTTATTCTCAATTTATTATGCACGTTTATTCATTATAATTTTAGTTATGTTTTATTATTAATTGCAATAGAGAAAAGAGTTACAGTAGAAAGGATGGAAGCACATAATATGAGACGAAGAAAACCATATTTGAAGAGATGAGCGAGCAAGGCTTTGGAAATTAAATTTGTGCGACTATGTTGTACACCATGAATATGGAGGGTCTCGTTACTACACGTATTTGAGCATACACTATATATGTGCAGTATAGTTATACTCCGCAACATTTTTCTTTCTGCTTCTCACAATTTCACATTTCCTTCTTTTTTGCTATTTATCTGCTATTTAGTTCGAGATCTTTAAAAACCGACTAATTTAATTTAATTTTTTAATTATCGTAAATTTAAATTAATTCAAAAAGAATCTAGCAGTATCTTGTTTGGTTAAATCATTTAAAACATACATTACTTTATTAATTATTGAGAATCATAAAAATTTGACATGGTGAATGCCAAAATAAGGCATAAGATATTAACCTATTAAAAACCTAATTTTTATATATTATTATTTATAAAAAATTATTTAAAAAATAATTTATATCTTATTTCATCTTTATGTTTAATAACTGTATGTAAAAAAAATTTCAGAATATTAATTTAACATTTTTGATAACATTATATAATTAATTAAGTAATTAACTTTAATTCAATTGTAAAATAATATAATTAAAAATATATATAATACTATAGAAAATAATTGTTAATTAAAAGAAATAAATGAAAAGGATTATGGAATGACGTGAGTGAAATCGAAGATAGTCATGGTAATAATGTACCGCATATATCGAAGTGATCTCTAAGTTGGCCTCAGGCAAGCCAATAATTGCAAACAATTATTGTACATCTCTGAACCGATTTTGCACAGCTTCAGTAGTTCTGCTTACTGCTGTAGTGGGAAAACAATTGTCCTCGCGATTCTGTGAGGCCGGTTCTATCTCTGCTTCACAATAGCTCCTCGGAGTTTAGGTAAATGATGGTAGTTGCCACGAAAATTTACTGGCGCAATTTTTCGAATGCCTCTCCCCCCCGCCCTTCGTCGTACCCCTTTCTTTTCGTCTTTCTCCACGCTCGGCTTTTTCTCTCTATCATGGACGGTAGGAGGGTAAATGATTTCGGAGTAAATTGCTGTGTGGAGAAGGTTAGATTCAACCCCGCCTTCGGGCTACCTACCCTTTGATTCTTTCAACGTGAAACACGTCTGTGCAGTTAAGGTACAACGTTGATTCCATTGGAGGAATAGAATAAAGCAACTTTTTTCGGCCAATGTTTGAAGTAATGAGCAAAAGATTCCAATCACACTAGTATCCAAAGCATGAATTTCTTTTCGCGCAATATTTCACTTGCATTTTTCACATTGTTTGTTTCTATTACAGTTTTAAAAGTACTTAATAATAAATATGTATTTTTTAAAACTATTATTATTATTGAATTTGGTATTTATCAAATTTTATATATTTATTTTACTAAATTTTATTAAATATATTAATAATAACTTTTTTTTTAAAAGATTCCTAATATATATTAAATTACTGAATAAATAATAAATTGAATTCTTTAACAAGTATGATCAGAATCCAGAACATTCCTTTTAAGAAATTTTTCACCTTTTCTTGGTCATTTTACGAGTGTTCTGAGCTGATATGAATATTTTTTTTTTTACCTTCAGCTCGCGTTTTTTCATCATTCGTTCCCCTACAATTCCTCCTGATCGCCATTTTTTCTATCTGTTCCCCTAAGAGAAAAACAGATGCAGTAACAAATATCTCGTGAGTGGTTTAATTTAATTTCACAAAAAGCATATTCTACCAAGAAATTATCAGCGAATACAAATTGAAAATTAAGCTACATGTATTCAAACAATTATTAATTTACAATTTATTGTAGCTTTTTTATTATTAATATATATAAAGTAAACTTATGTATTAAAGAAAATACTATCATCCAAATAATAATAACACAAAGAGAGAGAGAGAGAGAGAGAGAGAGAGAGAGAGACGAAGAGAAAGTTAAATGAAAAAATATGCATTAAATCTTAGTTTTCAATATTGATGAAATATTAAATTTTTTCTATACAATAATGGAGCTAACACTAATCGAATTGAGTTCAGTAATTTTGTTTGGACACAAGCGTGTTTTAAATATTATCAATGTACTTATTTATATATTATATTGCTTTTATACAACAAAGTATAATAAATGAAAGTAATTTACATGCAAAATCACTTTATTTGTTTATCAGAAAAATGGTAATTCACGACATGATAATTCACAAAATTATTATATGAAAACTTAAATAATTTTTAGATCATATATGTATGTAATCAGTATAATATACGTACACAAATAAAGATAACAATTTAATGATTATCTAACTTGACAACACCATGATGACATTTGCAAAATTAAAAGGAACCTATCTTTTTTCCATTATTAAATCTATGGTTTTCGGAGATAGCTTTTCATGTAATCAATCACAATTTGCATACTATATAAATGTCATAGCACTGCGGATAAAATTAATGTCTCACAACGTAAATCTTTGTTTCTTTTATAATATGAATTCCATGCATCCCACCAGAAAACTAAGATCTATTTTACATAGTCGTCCTCGCATTTATCATCCTAAAGTGTGCAACAATATGCGTTACTTTCAATGTACAGGCATTGAGGGCGTGGAAATTAATACGCAAATGAGCGGATATTAATTAATTATAAATAATGAGTAGGGCCGTTTAACTTACGTACGTGAGAGATTCTCTCTTCAAGATCAAGTAATTTCGCAGGATGACGCATACCTTTTCTTGCCAATTAATAGATGATTAATTATCGGGATGAGACTTTGAATTTTCTAGTAACCTCCTGCCACTCCTGGTTACCAGTGTTACCACAGTCTGTTGTTCTGCCACTCGGCTTTGTAATTAGCAGGACTTTTGCGTTAGGCTACATAGTCGCCAAATTCATCAAAAAAATTTTAATGAGTTAATTGATAAATTACGTTCAGACACACACAACATGCCATACATGCTTTGCACGCATAAATACTTTCCTCATATCATATTCTTTATTGTGAGTTTTCTCTCAGATGCCTTTTATGAAAAAGATTTTTTTTTCAAAAATTATTACAATACTTTTATGACAGAATACAATGAACCACGTAGCATATACGACTTATACACACATAGAACTAGTTTAAAAAAATCTGAAAGGTGTTGAATGTGCCATAGAATGTTCTGTACCTACCGCATTTATCATGGTGCATCATTATCTCGCATGCACGATTGTTAAAACGGATATGCCTGCGTTTGTCGCATTCATATATAGAGAAGCAGCAATCCCATTTCTGCGATTCGTTCGTTCTCGGTGATTGCGCAGTGATTGCCACGTCACTCACGAAATCAGTCCGTCTGCACTCGCCAAATTAACGCAATTTCCAAAACAAACGGGTTTTACCTGCTCTTCGCGTCTAGAGTACATATAGCGCGTAGAGTGCCTACGTACAGTTTAATTGCGAATTTCGCCACAAACACTGTTCATACATCTACACACATACACACATACACACACACGCGCGCGCGCGCACACGCACACGCACGCACACACGCATGCACGCACGCACGTATATATACTACAAACGATAAGGAAATTATCAAATCTTAGTATAAACAAAAATTTATAAATTGATCGTTGGACAGTTAAAAATATAAAACATGAATAACAACTATAATGATATTTGATAAATTGACAATTTAAAATAGAAGAAATTTGACAATGATGTCAATCATCAAATATCATTCCTACTTAATAAAATGATATTGTAATAAAATAATACAGAAAGTATTTTATATTAATATGATATATATTAATATGAATGTAAAATTTTTTTATAATAAAAAATCGTCAATAAAAGAGGATCTGCAATTTGAGATCTAAAGCAAACTATGTTAAGTAATTTAAATCATGCGCATCACATGCCTCTCGATCTTCGATATTCCACCCTTGAATTCACGGCCCGAGGCTTTCCTACCCTATATTTCAATCAGTGCTCTTGACAGGGCTTCTTCAACTCGATGTAAGAACCACTTTTCCTCCTGGCAAATTAATCGGTAAATTAACCATGAAAAATTAATATCTACGTTCTCCAAAAGCAAGTACTCTATAAAGTTGTTGGCAGAATGTTGAAAGACTATCTAGAACCTTCAGATTGAATAACTGAATGAAAATATGTTTATTACGCTCAGCAGGTGTATATATAGAAAAGTCGTTATAAAATATTTCATGACAATAACAAATTTAAGATTTACGTTAAAAGTAAGTCAAGATGATATCTCTTTATTATATTTGATACACATATATAATACGATATATATAAAAAAAATATAGATAATTGAATTTCGGTTAAAAATTCTTTTTTCACATTAATTTATAAACTGAAATTTACTTAAATATATTTTCCTTGCCATTAAAATGAAATAAAAAGAATAATTTATATCAATACACAAAATCACAATACAAGATAATTTAAAAAATGTTTTTAAAAAAATAAATTATGAACATTTTCAAATAATTGCAAAAGAATATCCAATTTTTTTAGTCAATTTTTTTAAAATTTAAAGTTGCATTAATTATATAATAAAACATCTTTGATTCATTCAGAAATTTTTATAACCAAGAAGAAACGGTAATTTCATGGCAGTAAATAGTTTCGTTATAAAAGGCATTTAAGACATTTTGTTTGTTCAGTGAAGACGGTAAGGGGTATTATGAGAAAAAGGATACAAATAAGAGACGAAAGAAGAAAATAGTATAGTAAGTGTAAGATAGTTGTAAACAAAAAAAGAGAGGAAGCACGGTATTCCCAACGAGACCATTGGAGAACTATGTATTCGTTGAACCGATTGAAAGGCACTGTAGCGCGTGTCTAAAGGGATACAAAAGAAACGCCGTATCCGCAATAAAAGCTCCGCGTAAAACGAGTTTTTATTTCGCAAAGTCGGACGAGTGACCCGCGGGGGTTTCTTTCTTTCCCGCTCTAACCCTTCTCCGTATCTTTCTTTCTCGCATTCACAATCGCCGTTCTTCTCACTTTTCCTACACGCCTAGACGCTTCTCAATTCTTTACTTTACCTTTTGAAATCCCGGATCCCTGCCTTTTCACACATTGCGCTTTGTTTATTTAGTTTACATCTGTGTGTGTCTTCGCAGACGTAACTAAAGAACAGAGACTAAAACTGTTCTACAGAATGATTCAAATATTGTAGCATACATATGTTTTAACATGTTTGCATTTTATCTTTTTTCGAAATACATTTTGTTATCTTTATAAAAAATATAAAATAACATTTTAATATAAAATAATAAATTGTAAAAATGTTAATTTATTAAATTAGAAAGAGAATCTTAACACAAAATAAAAAAGAAAATAATTCAACACGAAAAATAAATCAATCTGAAACAGAAATCTCGAAAAAGTGATGATTGCTAGTTCACGTAAACATCGAGAATATTTCGTATGAAGCTTAATACCCTATTTTACCAGGCCATTTGATGGGCCGACGCAGTCCTTTCCCTACTTCTTGAAATCTCTCAAATCCTTTGACAATGATACGCGTTTACGGCGCTTTGAGGGTTGATAGGTGGGCACGACTGGAATCTCTCGGTTTCTGAATAATTTTACTAAATTGGTCCCATATGTATGAGCCGCTTCGGCGAATCCACAACTACGAGCCGGGAACGTAATATACATATATATTTTTTACTCCCGCGTGCGTTCTTTCGGCTCTTTCTATCGTCTTTTCTCGCTCGTGCGCTTTCCCGCTCCTTCCCGCTGTTCCTTCGATCTTCTTCCTCCTCCCGACGCTCTTCATCCCTCTATTTTAGAAGCGGAATTTTAAAACCACCCTGTAGAAATAAAACAGGTTTATGGTCGACGCGAGCCTCTGCGCGGCTGGTTGCCTTCCAAAAATATAATGTCTCAACGGTATGTCTAACCCACCGCATATACATATCCACCTATCGCGTTTATGATGCGCAGGATGTATTAACAAAATATTTTTTTTACGACTTCAGAGATCAGACGAGTAGAAGTGCAAATGGTGAGTGGAAATGCACCGTCTGAGTTAGGTAATAGTTTCTCCCATACGTACTACATTCTCTTATGTATACGCTAGTAAATGCGCTTCTTTTTATGCTTCTTGGATACCGTTATATCATTTTATATCACCCGGTTTATTTGCATCGACAGCAAACACGATATGCACGAATAATATCGAATAATTCATACGATTAATCTGTTCTGACATTGAAATCCAATAGTATGTATAATCATAATGACAGAATTGATTATGCGCGCGCTATACTTTGAGTAGTTTACATTTAAATACTTAATACAAATAAAGCTTTATATATTATTAATCCTAATTGTATGATAAAAAGCTAAAACAAAATTAAGTTGCGACGTATTCATGTAAAGATATATTAAATAAAAAAATAATATATGCGTATATATATATATATATATATATATATATATATATATGTATACACATAATATATAATTTTGCACAATGAGATAAGTAACGTCTAAATAAATTTAGCTTTATCGAAATAAAATGTTTCATATTGGTTTGTACGTGTATGTATAAAATTGCATCTTTAAGTGGTATCAAGTATAAAAATGCGTGCGAATAAACATAAGTTATTCACCCCAAGTAGCATCGTCTCCGCCATCTCGTTGATATCCTTAAGCAAACATGAAGACACGCAATACCATATGACCGAGACGACGCGCCGGAAATGGAAATATCTTGTGGCGTTTCCTTCTGAATTTCGATGATGCTTTCTATCATCGTACAGTATCCGTGGAAATCGGTTCGCGAGACAAATAGTCGCGAATATATGTAAAATGGAAATGGGGAGGGATTCGCTTCTTTCCCTAAATCAAATCGTTCAGAATATACGTGGTTCGCGTGTGTTCATTTATATATTATAATATATTTTTGAACATTTAAAAGTTACGCTAAAGAGTTATTTACCTTAGTTTTGACGTGGAACATATAAGAAAACAGTTAACACAGACAGATTAATATCAGAACAAAAAGAATTTTTCTTACAACTTGTTGACAATTATTATTTACTAAATAATATTAGTCAGAAGTTTAAATATAATTTATAATCAGGAAACAACATCTAATCAAGTGATTCCTAATGTTAATGGTACCACGGAAAAAACGACTACGGTTGGCACGATCAAAAGTTGCCCATCAATTTTTTGGTTATAAGACAAGAACAATAATACGATGGTGATAACCGTTGTAAAGATATATTCATCTTATGATTATCACAATCAAATGTATTGAGCGAAAATTATTATTATTTCCGGCAATTGTAACATTTTTTTCTGTGTAAAAGCATTTGAAAAATATTTAAAGTTTTTTAAGGAATATCAGATCTCTAAGAAATTCGCGATATAACGATGAGGCCAGAAACCGTGGTCATTTTATGGCTGGCTTTTAAACAAAATACGAAGTCCATGTAGTGATCGTTAAGCACGGTCGGTGTCCTACGTTTACAGTAGAACCTCCTTCGCCATCTTCACCCTTCCTCTTCCCGCCGATCCTTCTGGTCATCCTGCGGCAAACGCACCGTCCGATACTAGCTCGACCCTTAAGAGCCCACTCCATCAAAAGGGTGGCTTTTATACCTTCTATATTTACGAGGGATGTTTCTTTTTCCGCCGCCGGCTTTCTCGCGATAAGAGTAACAGGCTCTGCTATATCCTTATCCTACCCTTATCCTTACACCACCTTGGTTGTCCGTGAAATCGAAGATAAGAATACTTCGATACGCATATTATACGAATATTACCCCCTCTCCCCTGCTGTTTACATATTCAACTCCTAACCCTGAGGTATTGCATCATATATATAGCGATCGGATCAAATATAAGCAAGGATTAAAAATAATAAACGATCTCAGTGTCTATACAGTCTTTCAGATACTGTGTTTAAATAACTTATAAACTTTTATTAATTAAGTGAAAGAGGATTAGGACAGTGAATCGTATAAAATTTATAGCATATATTTATATCCTTCGTGAATATAGATACATCGTCAATTACTAATAATGTTGTTGCAATCGTCGTCGTGTAATTACCGATCGTCTATACATAATGATCTAAAATCTACAGCTTTATATATATTTATATATATTTATATTGTATATTTATATATATTTATATTGTACTCATCAGTCCATTTAACCATAAAATATGATCTTATTAACCTAATTTATTTTAGTGCTTACATATTTATTTGTTTAGATAACTCGGAAAATAATTTTTTCTACAATTAACCAAAATTATTTATTCTTATTACATTTTCTTCTAAATGAATATTTAAACAAATAAGAAATAATATTAAATTATTTTGATTGTAACACGCTTCGATAGACAGAATGAATAAAGACGAATTGACAGCCCTCTTTTGTCACTTCACCCCGATTTGTCCCATTCTAAGTTTTCTCTCTTGGGATAGTCCGCGTCTTTTAAGAAAGAAGTTAACTGTGCTGAATGTAGTGTTTTGACAGGAGGAAACGGATAATCGATTATCGAACTCACCGACGCAGATACCTTTAACTGTGACGTAAATTGTTTCATACCTTTTAGCTAAAAAGAAATTATTTTATTGTTGCTATATATTCAAACATTATTGGATTAAAAATATACATGAAAGATATTTTTGAATAAATTATTTTAGTTCTAAGAAATGTAATTTATAACTTTATAAAGTGATAAAGAGTGATTCTTATAAATTATTCAACGTAAAATAAATTATAAAAGACATAATAATCTATTTGCAAGTAAGAAAAAGCTTAAAAAAAAAATCTAAGATTTATTAAAAGACCCGAAAATCAATATAACGCGCGTTATCAGTATAAATGATTTATCCTTGCTTACATTTCTTAAAATACATTGCATGGGAGGGTGAATACTATATGAAGAGGCAGCATGCTATCAACCTAATACATACCGCCATAAATTTTTTCCGCGCTCTCCTTTTTCGCATGGTTAGCTCTTTCGCGCTCATTGACTGCATGATTATGCAGCGAACTCGTGCCGCCTGGAAGGCCTGCATATTTTTATGCGTACCAGAGTCGATTCGAGAGACGTCGTGAAGGGTAGTGCATAAAAGAGAAAGATGAAAAAGTGCTCGAAAAATATATCCAGCGCACGCTCCGTGCAGCATGAAGCCGTCGTGTTATCTTCGTTATCCACATTAACATAATCGCCGAAGCATAAAGTTCGCAAGAGTGATCGCCCGAGCCACACTTGGAATCGATTTCGGCACAGAATATGCAAACTAAATTATTCTTCACATTACTATCCTGCGATTTTGAGACATTAACACGAAATAGTGCGCAAATATTCAATGACCGAGTTATAAAATTCTATTAAACTTTATATTTTTTGAACGGTTTATTTTTTTTTTCGTTTCTAGATTCTCTATGACAATAAACTAATATTATATCTTGTAGTAATTAAAAATATCGATTTAAGTAAACACGATATTTGTTTACATTCAAAAGATGTGAAAAAACATCCAGCATTTCAATAAACATCAACAGCTTGCAGGCAATCGTTTGCATGTATCTAATATATACAGTTATGAGAAATAATTCATAATGGGACATTTCGACCGTTTTCATGCTCAATAAGAAAGCTCGAAGCTTGTTATATTTTAGGAAAACACTCAATTGGGGCACCGCGAATATAACGATGGCAAATCACTCTCAGTAGCCGAAAATATAAATAAGCAACGATGCAAGCGTTGCTTTACTTCAGATTTGTCTCTGTTCGTGGCGGGTGCCTTAGCAAAATGTGTTACTATGGATAAAAGAAACTCGACCACGAATGGGACGGGGCAAAATGGAAAGCCTGAAAATGCGGTAAATAACGAGGAAGCCTAATGTTGCATGAACGCGATAAGCCCTCACCTACGGCATGTATATTTCCTTGAGAAGATTGCAGCTACGCGACCGCAGCCTCGCTTGTGGTATCGAGGGAACACTATTCATCCGTTCGATCTAAATAAATAACAACTGATAGATGGTACAGGTCGGCACAATACTCTAGGAATTGTAAGACTCCCGACACCACGTCCTTGGATAATACGTTGTACGTATAGAGGTACAGGCGATTGCTGAAGACGTAGGAAATGGTCGTTTCGCGTACGTATAGAGGGGGAGCAACTCGCATTTCTCTGCGGAAGCCCGACGACAAATCGCTTTGACGTGGCTGTCGGTCGGAAAATTTCGCTCCTCTTGAGGTTACCACCGGGAACACACAATCACTCATTGCACGTCGCGCCAGATTTCTGTCACACCAATCTATCCGGTCGTTATCGAACATTTTGCCACGTGTCGGAACTTGCCCAGTGATTAAATAGTTTAGCGTGTGAATGTGTCATGATTATATATATATAATTTTATATTATAATATTACAAATTTAATATACATGTTAATATAAATAATTACGAAGCTTCTAAAAGTTTGTCACTCATAATTAAAATCAAAATGCGACATATACATATATATAATTTTTAATAGCGACATAGAACGATGATTATAATTGTTAATTTATATTTCATTTTTTACATTTAATCCCTTGCCGTATAATAATTGTAATTCTTCTGAAATCATTCGACTTTGATTTTTTTAAACCACATTATTCCTTAGATTTGCATGAAAATGAAACTTTCATAGATAGACAAAATTAATGAATTTTAATAAGGGCCTCTATGTCCTTCATCTTCTTATCTCTTTTCTCACGCATACCATATTACCGTCATCCTATTATCACGAGATAAATTAAATGCGTTAACGCTATTTAAAAAAAACTTGATTGTACCTACACCCTTGTTGACACTTTTTATGTTTAACTTGTTCGTATCATCAACAAGCTTTTTCTTACATTCTTTATCTCTTTTGTTGTCTTTTACTTTTTATCATCGATATAATTGAAACAATGTTTTAGGTATATGAGAAAATGCTAACTGTATAAACTTAGCATCAATTATTCCTAAAATTTCTTATACATAAATAATTAATTTTAATGACATTAAATTAAAATCTATTAGAATTAACTTCATACAGATAATTTGATACATAATTATAATCTATCTAAATTAATTTTATAATAAGCTCTTGAATAAAAGATTTCGCACATGCTAGAACAAATTATCAATATTTATTTATGAAATTTTCAATTCTAATAAGTCGTTATTCATTTTCAGGTAAGAAGTTGAAATACGTGTTACACGAGGAATACAGAATCACTGCCAGTGATTATGATCGGAAAGGTAGGCCGCATTAATTTATAAATATCTCAGATTATCCCAAGCATACTCTGCTCTGCTCAATTCATCGGCAAGGCGACGAAGGCGCGCATTACTTTCCTACTTTCTTGGTCGATGAATAGGGTGATATATGGAGGGTTCTACAAACTGAAAGAGAGAGCAAGAGCAAGAGAAAGAGGAAGAGAAAGTTGAATGTGAACGGGATGCTTATAACGTAGTGGAAGAGAGATAGGCGGAGAGAGTGAAGAAAGAGCAGCAAAAGAAGAGAAAGGAGGAGAGAAAAGAGCGCAGGATGGAAAAAGATAGAGAGAGAACGCCAGAGTTTATAAGTTGGTAATTTGAGGCACGGAGCACGTACGCGGATCCAGATCTTTGCGGCGCCGAAATAAATCAGCCACCTACGTTCCCACCTCCTTTTCCTCCTTCACTACTACGGCATTGCCCCACCTCCCTTTCCTCCGTTGCTTTCTTCCACTACTGCTTCTCCTTCTCTTTACCTTCGTCTCCTCCGCCACGTTCTAGCAGCCCTCTTCTCGATCTTCGCACAAGCCCGCGGTTATTTATTCGAGAATTACCGTCGCTTATAATAAGCCCCTCTTTATTCTCCAGTGGCATGGCAGCCGTGGCACTCACGGTGGAACAGATTTTACAGTGATTTAATGGACCTCCCACGAAAATACCAGGCACATGCAAACCGTACCTCATGTACTCATAAAAACGATTACCGGAAAACGGCATTGATCTTATTTCCTAGTAGGTTAGACTCCGTTTTGTCACTGTAGCTGCACATTTAATGCAGCATTTCGATTCCGAGTATCATTGACCTACCTATCTGTCTTGCCGTTCTGCTGTAGAGTACAAGGGAATGCATCCCCAAGTAGAGTATGGATCTCGCATACCTTATTGAACAGATGAAAGCATATTTGTTGCAACTTGATCAACATGAGGATGATATTGGTTAGCTTTAGCAATTTCGATGCAAAATCTTTAAGAAAATTTATTCTCAAGGAAATGTCTATATTACATAAATATTCTTCTTTTTGTTTATATTTATTTTATTAATCCTTATAAATTATTATTGTAGTAAGAATTATTATAAGAATTAGTTTTTATTTAATTATTTATACATACAACACAATTAATTAATTTCGAAATGCAATCTTATACATTTATGTATATCATCAGATAATTCAAATGATTTTTTTGGCGAGGGAAATTTAATAATCTACTATGGTATTACCTACGGTACTACCTCATATACATATATATAGCGAGTTCATTGCACTCATCAACCACTGCATGTCATGTTACGCGAATCCAGGTTAAAATATTACGTAATCGGATTTCAGTAGTAACTAGATTTTTCGCGTACGTTAGTATTATATGGAAAATTAATTTATTTTATCCAGAAAAAGAGCGTCAGTCACCGTTATTGTTCTGATAAAAAGCAAATTTGAATTCTTGTCTTTCTCTGTTTCTTGCGCACTTTCCTCTAACTAAATGCGGATAACTATAGGAAAGCTCTTCGATAAGAACTAAGATTATCCTGCGCGCGCATTGGAATCCACCCTCGGGAGGTGTGGTCACTTTGTTCTACCCCATGTACTATATTCAAAGATTTCTTTTTAAATTAATAACTTACAAAATATATATGCGATTATTATTTAATATTAAGTTCTAATAGATAAAGAAATATAAATTTACTTAATTAATTACTTATTAATGATAAACTTATGAATGATGCACCTTATATCATCAGTTTGTTTCAATTAGATATCATATAGATCATAAAGAGAGATCATAAAATAGATCATAAAATATTAAGATATCGTAATAATATTCTATCAATTTTGTAATACAAAAATGTATTCATAAAATATTAATTTAACTCTCAGTTTTCTTTTTAATTAGATTTTTTTGTAATTATTTATTTGCTATTACTTGTTATATTTGATAATTATAATGACAACTGGTAACATAGAAAGGAATACCTAACATTTTAAATCATTTCACATTAATTTTAATTTTAACCTGTCTCATTTGTATACACTGCCAAACACATTATCAAAGTAAATGGTATTCTATCCAATCGCAATTATGTATCAGCTTCACGTCCACAAGATCTCGCACTTTTGATAAGCATATATCGTCGCGATGCGGGACTTGATGAATGATGAACGGAAGATGAGATAAAACTTGAAAATCCGCTACCGCGACGGGCGTCTCGCGAGCGTACGCGGATAGCGTCGGAGACACAGAAAGAAAGGCGGCAGAATCCAAAGGACAACACTTTTCCGGGTATCGTGGTGGAAGTACGTGATCGCGCATTGAATCTCATTGGTGATAGCCACGAGTGGCGGGTAATATATCCAGTGCAGTCAAGCCCCTTCCTTCTCTGCCTCCACCCCCACACACCATCATCGACCCCCGTTCCGCGCAGTCCACCAGTCCAGTGTCCCCGGTGCGCGGCCATTGTGCGAAGCTTTGTTCGAACGGTGACGGGGTCACATTAATCTGTCTCTCATCCCTTCTACATACCCGGCGCGTTATACGACGTGCATCGTTGTCCCCATAGGTACCCCCTCCGCACTGTCACGAATCTACCTCGTCGAAGCTCAATCGACCTACCGACCGAACGATCGATCGATCCACGACGCGATACACTCATCCTGTCTAATACTGAATAATCCCTTGCTCGTCACACGCCCATGAAGGGCTCAGGCCCTTAAATCTCGATCGCTATTGACAGCGTTTCGAACTTACATCGTTAACCTGAGCTGAAGCTTTAGATGTCGATTACGTAGGCGAAAGTTCAATTATTACTTCACGCGTAATTCGCATTGGTTTATCAATTCCTTGATTGATAATTGAAATTTAAAGCGAAATGTGGTGTTACAATTAAATCTTTTAGAACTTTAGCAACTTTTATCAATTTTCTTCTTTATTGCATAAATATGTGATATTTTAATATATTGTTAAAAATATGTAAAAAATATCTCTAATTTATATTATATATTTACATTATTTATATCATATATTTTATATATATTATTTATGTTACATATTTAAGAAATTATTTAAGAAATACGTAAAGAAATATATCATATCGTGTGTAATTACAACATAAAAAAAACGTTTATTTAAACATATTTAAATATATATTGCAATACCTTAAATATATAGCACACATAGAAATATTTATATACAATAATTTAATACAAGTAATATACAAAAATTAAAATTAACTTTTCACTTAATATAAAAAAAAAATTAATGTTAACGATTGAATAATAATTAATTCCAAACTAATCATATTTTAAGTTTTAATGCAGAAGTGTGAATTACTGATTCATCAGAATAAAAGAGTAATTCATCGTACTGACCATGACTATGTTGACCGACATGTCCAATACATATACATCAGCCGTTAGTCACAGTCCAGTAACAATGATGGATTCGAAAACTTACTGTATTGTTCGCATAAAAATAAACAAAATAAAATGCCTTCAGTACAAGAAAGTAAATAAAACTGCCTAAAGATGTATAATACGCAAGATAACAAGAATTTATAATATATGATACACATCATATATTTATAATATATGATATTTATTTTATTGTAATTATAATTTTTCTATCTCAAATGTTAGTTGTACACTAATGTATCATGTTTAATAAATTTACTACTTTGTATTTCAGATTTATTTTTAAGATTACTTTTTTAAACTAAATGAAAAAATGAAAATTTAAATTATTTCATTATATGAAATTAATTATATGAAATGTTTGAAAATTTATTTTTTATTAGATTTATTTATTTATATATTTATATAATTTTTTAAAAAGAAATATCTGCAAATTGTGTATATTTTATTTTTTATATTAAAAATTTCAAACAACTAGTAATATGAATTACAAATAATTATCGAAAGTTTTTATATGTATTTTATTCTCCTATAATTAAATTTTATTAATCCTTTTTTAAATAAATATATTAATATATACATACATTAAATTATACTTAACAATGTTATAGGTTCAAGTTATATTTTTAATTATAATTTCTCTCTATATGATAAAATAAGCATAAATCATGTACTTCGAAAAAATTTTAAAAATGTGCAGAGAATACTGCAATTTTTATCTTTTCGATAAAATTCTCGATGTACCAAAATTTATGGTGACTCTTCGTCCTTTCTATCAAACTTAGGATCTGTCAATGTCACAATTTGATGGATGGTGATCGAACAAATGACGAAATATTGCGAAGATAAACCATTCGTCAGCCATATCACAATATATTATTTCATATGAACATTGATTATTTTTGTTATTAAGTTTTGAAATATCTATTCTTGGCCGTGAATTTCCCGTGATAAATTATATTAACTTCGATTATCAATCATCTTCAAAAATTAAAATGTTAAAACTTCACTAAAAATAATTACATAAATTTATTTTACTATAATTTAATAAATGAAAAATATGTAGAGTGATATTGGTAAAAGAATTTGATTGCATGGGATGATTTGTCGACTGTTATGAGAGGGAATCGAGATGAAGAACTTACGTTATCCGATGGTGAATGGTGCCTCGTTGCGCTTAAAAATATATACATCCGGTATGCACGCGTACATGGATAGAGCTGCAAGAGTCACCTGTCCGCCACGAATGATTCCTTCGCGTTAGACTGTTTCGAGGCTCAATAGAGACGCAATGGAAGGGGGTGCGTGCGCATTCCTATTTCGAGTTTCGAAGCTTTGGCTGTTGTATCGCGGCTGTATCGATTCATCCCCACTGTGCACTCATTCTCTGTGGTGGGGTACGCAGCCAGTAGTCCATTTTTCACGAGGCAAACTTTTTTAGATTAAAAAAACGCCGTATCATAGATACTTGACATTTTTATAGATAAACTTATAATAACTTATAACTCTTAACTAATGATTCTTTTTCTACGTTATTATCCAGTAAAAAAATTGTTTTATATATAATTCTTTCAAAATATAAGTTAATAAAAAATAATTGTTTTTTAATTCGTTATAAAAATTTATGTATGTACATTCTTTATTTTAGCATTTTCGTTTTCCCTGATATTTTTTCTTATTATATTTATAAAAAACTATATTTATAAAAATTATATTTATAAAAAATATTGAGATTCTTAGTTCAATATATTGTATTTACTATATATTGTATTTCGACATTAATAATATCTAATTAATAATTTCTAAAAGTTTATCAAATAATTGTTTAAAATTATTAAAAACATTAGAAGCAAATAGCTCACAATAAATATTTTTGTATCTCAATAAAATAAAATTAAATAAGAAACAAATTTCGATGAGTGTAACATGGACTTGTATGGTATACTCCCACCCTAGCCAACATCCCTCTCCACTAGAAATATATCGCATCAATCTCCTACTACCCCTCCAACGGTGATTCTAGATTCGTAGTTCAAGCTATGCTCGTCGGATGACGCTAGTATTTGCTTTTTCAAGGAAAATTCTGTATAGCGAGATACATCCCCTGGTTGGTAAAGTGGGCATTTTTAGCGAAGTAGCTTAGAAAGTTTGCGCGCGCATGCCGCGTAATAGTTTCATATCTATGTGCAATCTTCGCTTCCTGAGAAACATGTGAGATCGAACGTGGAAAAAGAGGGGAAGAAAAGCGTGGAATATACGGATAGACGGGTCAGGGCGTAGGGGGTTGGAAAAAATAATACTCACGCCACACGTACGGGACTACAGTAATTTTCAGAGCGCTCGTGCTCGGCTTGCTTGCAGCAGGGTAAGCGTGACTGGGGGCGATAGCATCGAGATCCCGCCGAGCGGATAAGCAACCGCCAGCTTGGCCGTTTTATTTTCTAGTTTAAAATGTAAAATAACGGGAATTTCGCAAATTACAGCGGCGTGCGTTATTTGTACAAAGTAATGCGGCAAGCGTGCCCGATTCTCGCTTTCATCCCCCCGTGCTATTCCAATCTGCGACTGACTTTACCTTTCCACCTGCGGACCATCCTGTCAGTACGATTGTTTGACGTTCGTAAGTCGCTTTTAGAATTTTTACGCAGTACACGCTATCATTATTTTTAAGACTAGATTTAATTCGTATACGTGCAAGATCTAATGTCGTTCGTCACGGTAATGTGAGAACAGAAACTTTTAAATTTTTATGTAAAAGAATTTTTTATAGGTTATTGGACAAGAGATTTTATATAATAATTATTATAATTCTAATAATTCGAAATTAATCCAATGTACAAATAAGGCACAAAAGATATTTTAAAACTAGTACACATTATACATATTATTGCGCGTAAGAAATTTTGTAGATAAATCAAGAAAACAATTTAAAATGACATGCAACTGATATATTAAAAACCACATTCCCTCTCGATCTGTTATTACATTATGAATTTGCATCATTGTAACTAAATAAAAAATTTAAATATAATTATTAGGAATAATTTAAGATATAAAACTCAATATACTTTTTAATACTTTTTTATGTAACTAATATATTGGAGATATATATATTGATTATAATATATTGATTATTTATTTTTAAAAAGTTATATGCTATAAAAATGTATAATATTGTTTATACAAATGAAATTATATATAAAAAAATTTGAAAAATAAAGAATTGTATCTCAATCTTTATTATATTTGTAATCATCATCTTAATTTTTCATACTTTTGAACGGTCAACAAATTTTCATTTGCGATACATTTATATTTATAACCTTTGATTCTCTTGTATTAGAAAAATAAACGTTTCAATATGCCGATACGTATTATTTCTCGCAAAAAGCTGCGAACAGACGCGCTTTATTTTCTCGACAGGAATAAACTGCGGTGTGTTTACATTGAACTCATGAGTACCACAATGGGTTGCACAATGCACTATAGGTTCAAATATGCAATCTATAGCAATCAGAATCAATGAACAGTACATTCTCGGTAGCTGCCACAATACAGAATTACGAAATACTTTACATGTTTTTCTATTTTTTTCTTTTCACTAACGTTACATATAACATATATGTACGTGATAGTGGAGATAGATAGAGTACTGGAGGAAGCGAGGGACGTGTCGACATGGATACGTGTACCGTTGACCGTATATGCATGTATACTTAGGGAAGCGGTGGGTGTTCGAGCTAGTCTACGGAGAGTCACGCAGGGTAGTAGTGCGTGCTTCACGCGACACACAATCCCCACTATACTCGCAAAATCTCCCGCTAAGTCATTACTATTAATAACCAGACAGAGAGAATACCACGGGCAGGGCATATTATTATTCATAATGATGTGATTCATTTCCCTCAAACCCCTCGGCAGCGTTTTCCCTCCTCCTCGCTTTCCTCTTTCTCTCTCTCCTTCATTTTCTCTCTCTCCTTCATTTCATCTCCCTGCCATGATGACACTTACTCTCTCGCTTTGTCTCGCATCTCCTTTCGTCATACCGCGAGAGTGTGTCTTCCGTCCTCTATCAATTCCAAGTTCCTTCCGCCGTATTCTCTTTACCCGGCAAGAGCTCCTGTAATCGTATTAACATGCAAATATTCACTTGCAAGGCGTCGAAAATTGCCAAACGTCTCGATGTGCCGTATATATTTGAGAGATGTGATCTTGTAAGTGCGATCTCGCGTTGCGTATTAAATTTGATATAGCGATATTTTTCTAGTTATAATTATCCCAAATGAAGTAATTTTGCGAGAGAAAAATTCACACTCTTCAAAAGTGGCGTACCTATAATATTTAAATTTTCTTTAATATCAATTTTACAAATAAATAAAATTCAGAGTTAAATGATTCAACTTTAATAACCAAATTTTTTTATGATATTCCATATTACATTACGTGTTGCATTACATATTATTAAACAAATTTAAAATGCGTAAAAATGCATAAAAGCACAAAAAATTTCTTCTTGTACTTTGTTGTAGTTATAAATTGAGTTTTCTTATAACGGTTAAACCGAAAATACGAGATATGTAATTTTCAAGAATTTTTTTCCCATATTTCATAAGTATTAGAAGCAAACAAAATACAAACTGTTATTTATATTTGTCTAATTTTATCATGTAATATCATTTTATTTATTTTATTTTCTTCATATTTTTATTTTATTTCTGCTTTTATGTTAGCATTATTATATATAGTTATTTAAGTTACGTAAATGGCAATTTTCGGAAAATTTTCATTACGAAAAAGAGAACATGTTTTAATGGTTACTGCGAGGAAATAATGTTTTCTTTACGCGATATGAACCGGATAAATCTGAAATGTAAGCACATTCAACGAACATCATAAAACGAGAATAAAACTGTGTGAAAATTATTATGAGACTAACAATAATATTAGAATCATAAGAGACATTAAGGTTATCTTTCCGAGTTACTCCTAAATTTATATATAACCTTGAATAGATGTAATCTCGTCCTTTATTTTTCGTACTTTTTTATTTAATGAAAAAATGTAATTAAGCAAAACGATGTTGAAAAAAAGTTGTTTAAATATTTTCACGTTTTATATAATTACTTACACAATTAGTACTTTTTAGTACTTTTTTCTAGTTTGATAACAAACAAGAGTTCATAAATTGAATTTTGAATCGTGCGTTTGCGTTTGTACGTAATTTTAGTGGAAATGTAGAACGTGCCACGAAAAGATCCATCAGCTTATATACTGGCGAGATCTTTACTTTCCACGAGTCAACGGTGCACTAATTAAATCAAGCTGAACTACATTCCACTGAGCGATGACGATAAGACCGTACCATATATTTCCGGAACATGAGTATTCCAGCGATATTCATTTTCGGTCGCTTTTTCATCACTCTCAAGTCGCCATATAACGGGTCGTTACAGTAATTTATCATTCACGCCCGTGACTGCCGTTTGATCAATGAAACACGAGATCTTGTCTTTGAAGAACGGTCGGCGAAACTGTAACAAGTTCGTCCTATAAGGGAAATGGATAAACGACGGTGGTTATGTCGCTCGGGAGGGTGGCTTCGCCACGTTACGGATGTAACGTCGGCTCGGATGTAATACCAGCGCGATAGGGACGGAATACAGTAGGGTTACGTAGCTATTTGCGGAGGGTACAGTACGATGAGATGCAGAAGGGGTGGCAGCTTAACTTTGCCTCCTTATTTCCCAACAGACTTGCTCGCGCTACTCTCTGCCCTCTCGCCCACCCTGTGAGCATTCCTCTTCTTGCGCCACGTACATGCACACCCTTCTTCTCCCACCTACATGCACACCCTTCGCACGCGTCCGTGCACCTATCGCACTCTATGATTTACAACCAGCGACGCTCATCTTGTAAACAGAAACGTCCACGCTATTTGCGATTCTGTCCGCATCCCACCGCGAATTTGCGTCTTCTTCCTGGCGCGTCATCGCTCAAAATTCATCGCGCGGTCTCTTTGTTTCAGTCGTATGCAAAAACGTTGGCGCAACTGGCGACGAAACGTTACAAAAGGGAAGTATGCGGTGCCGTAGACATTCGTGAAAATTGAATGAATTGCTCGGGTCGGCGCACCGACGAAGTGGATACGCGTTTCGGCAGTGACGCGTGTTTTTGCTACAGCGTGATGTAGTCGTGACATGTGAAGCTAAGAACATGGAACGCCACCCGCGTATGATTTAGTAGGATAACGTGTCTCGAGACGAATGAAAGGAGACTTATAGGTCGAAGAGTATCTATATTTTTCGTCAATTATAAAATTTTAAGTTTTTTGTAAACATAACCCTTATGTACTGCCACCTTATTGTATTTAATATTTAAAATAAAAATATTTTAAATAATTATTCATTCTGATGAAATTATTATATATAGGTTTGAAATGTCGGAAATCGAGAAATTTAGGGAGACTACAAGAATTATATAAAGTTTATTATATATACATATATATATATATATATATATATATATATATATATACATATACAACGAGGGAAACTTCAATTGATAAAAGTTTCACACTCAAATAACAAGTTTAAGAAACGAAAGATTCAACATATAAAAATCAAATAAAAATTTGTTTCTCATAACACGTATTTTCGTTGCAATAATATTAATAATTAAGTTAAAATTTACGTTAAAATTTGTATATAAACAATTTTTAAAGTAAACGTAACAAATACTTATTATGATTATTGAAATATAATAGGTTAAATGATCAAACGTTTGCTTTTATGTAAAAAAAAAAGTTAACAATTACAAATGTATGTGTTACACTAGCATAGAAAAGGCAGTCGACGGCAAGTAGTATTTTAGTTGAGAGTACCCAGGTGCCATACCACTAGTTGCTAAGTGCAAATAGTCAGCTTTGGAGAGGGCTCCGAGGTCCCAGACTTATTTCACGCTAGAACGAAAGCGGGATACTTCGGAACGCTGGGAATTCCAAATTCAGATCTGGGAATCCTACCGTGAGTTCATTGTTAAGCGTTTCCCCTTTCTCTTACACTCTCTATTGTGAAGTACGTAAAATGACGTACTACACTTACCTACTTAATCAATGCGAATAATGTATGAAAGGTAATTGTACTGAAAATTGATACATCACATCTTTGTCGAAGAGTACTATTTCAACATGAAATAAACACATCGTCGAATACAACATAGTCATGTATGCATATAAATTTCTCTTCCATTTATACGTTAAATGTTTTATTTCATTCACGGTCAAAGTATTATTTACTTAATTCCATTTAGATAACATTGTGAAAACTTAATTCACTTAATATTGATCTCTCTTTATCTCTCTGTTCCTTTTTTCCAAACAGAATATGTTACTTTTATGCGCATTTCTCTTATAATATCGACGTATTAAAAACATGTGACAGTTCAAATAAATATTATTAAACATATAGAGTTAAATTAGAACATATGAAATAAACTGTATAAAGCTAACAAACTTATTTTTTAAATAAATCCAAATATAATTTTAACAGATAGATGAATACTTTTAAAAATTTGTAAACTTCAAATAATAATTGAAATATCGATTATCTTGTTTACAAGTTTCCCTACAGCCTGTTTTCCATAACGACGAGGTACTATTTTCTGATCATAATTAAAATCGGATAACAATGCTCAAATTGGAGATATCTGACGAATGTTTTCCGTATCACATTTTCGCAGAGGTAAAAACAGACTCGCTGTGAAAATGGAATCGGCTACGTTAAAGAGTAGAAGGACGTATCGATGCGGCTCGAAATGTGATACTCGGCGTCGGATTTCTCGGTAGATTTTACGTATGAATTGTTTTTAACCTGACGATGGTTATAACGCCTGTCGAGCTATCGATTTTGCGGCGTAACCTAATCACATACGTGGATTCGGGATATCGCAGCGCGAGCGAGAGTTTAAATGGGAGAATCGGAAAATAAGAGAAGGACAGAAACGTCAGAGCGACAGAATGCAGTTGAAAGGTTACATGATCGCGCGATCGGGGAGCTATAGGAAAGGCTTGACTGGTCGACAAAGCGTAACTGCACTCTCAAAAGGATGCCTTCAGTACATACCGTACAATATATGGAGATCCTGTGAATTGCGGAGGCGACGTTTTGCCTCTACACGTATTCTATAAAAAAAATTTTTTTCTCAATAACGACTCCTGTTTGAAGTAACGGATGTTGTACAGAGACTCACTTCAAGATCAAACAACACTGAGCGATGAGTAAACATAAAAAAGTTGTATTGAAACTTGCTGCATAAAGAAATACGTAGTGTAATGTGAAGTTATGAATAGACATTTTTTTTAAACGTTTCATTTATATATACGTAATTATTACAATAAATAAATTTAATAATATATATTGTTACTATAAAAAAATTAAAACTTTTAAAAACTTAAAACTTTTTAAAAACAATTATTTTTCTATGTATAATAATATTAATAGGTATTATCTGTGTACGGAAAATTAAAATGATTTGCTTCAATATAAATTAAAAATATAATAATCTCTATTTTTGCCTCTTATCGAGTATCTTGTACAATGTGGATCATAAGTATGTTTCAAAATTTCGTAAATGTGTTTTTGGATGAAAAGAAAAAATAAATATTCCTATAAACATTAAATCGCAAATACTTTGTTATAGAAATAATGGTTACAAATAGATTTAAAATAATGACTGTGTATGTTGTGCTTATAGAAATGTGTGGAAAATGATGGAGAACACTTTGAACATTTCTTGTATACATATAAACAAAGAAATATTCATCTGAAATTTTTAAATAAAATCATTATTTGACTATATTTGCGTTCATTATTTAGATAACAAAACATTAGAGATCTAATTTTCATCATATTTGCTATCCTGTTTTATCAAAAAACACGTTCAAAAAATTTTAGAACATAGATATTTATATAGCTCACTCTATACATATATACATACTTTTCTCTAGTTCAAACGCACGTTTCGATTTTCTGTGCCACTTGTCTCGGTTGTGCCTTCTTTTTGTCCAATTACAGTTTTGCCGATACTTCCCGACACGTTCGCGATGATTATTATCGGCACCAACCCGTCAATGCTTTGCTAAAGTTGTTAGCTTCAATAGTTTGAAAAAAAAAATGCATTTTCCGTTAAAAAATTATGTTCCGTGTAAGAGATATAATGTAGCATTTATTAAAATAATATTTCTGTTCTGTATTATATTAGATTGTAATTCTGTATTATATAATAATTAAATAATACAAGTTACTTAATAATACAAGTTTTTTTTTAGATCACGTAAAACGTATCTACATATTGCAAATCCAACTTCCGTCAATGATAATCGAAATACCAATTTTATTTTAATCTTCATCACTCATACCTGATATAGCGCTCGCGATTATCCGTATTTTCGTGGATGCGCATACACGATTTTTTTTTCCTATCATCCTTGAGATTGTAATTGACTCATGGAACAGTGAGCCGATGCAAGAAGCAAAAGAAAGTCTAATCGATCACGTTGGCTAGGCGTTTAATCTACCATTCTAGCGTAGTGTGACAGCTCTGCTCGTTTCTCATTGCCATTTTGCAGATAGCAGCAAAAAGTTTATAGCACGGTACTAAAACAGTGCACGTAGATGCTCTATTAGAGCGTTCGAACGGAGGCTTAGTTCTAGTAATAATGTTAAATGCGTGTCAGACATACTTTTTCCTTGATATTTTAACTGGAACGTATAAAAACATACGGATGGTATGGAGGTACTCTGGTCGGCGCATAAATTCTGCAGTTTATCGTGTCATACGAGCAGCGCGGCAAAAATTGGAGACACACGCCAATTTGGCATATAATGGTGCACGAAAAATAGAAATCCACATATCTCGCATATGTGATCCCATTGTTTTTGGAACGTCAATCTCGCAGTACATTCTCGACGGTAGAAATTTCGGCAAACGAGAAAAATTATTTATAACGCGTTGGTAATAATTCGAAATATAAAAAGTAGAACAATAATGACGTTAGATGTCACATTATAACGCTTGCCATGATCTATAATTAGTTATTATTCTTTGATAAACCTAATCTCGGTAAAAGGCGAAGCAAAAGTGCAACGAATCGATTTGAATAGCTGACAGCGGAACGTTTAATCTACCATTTTAGCCGCGGGCACGACAGGCTCGCTCGTTTCTCACTGCCATTTTGCAGACAGTGACAAAAACTTTATAGCGTGGCGTTAAACCGGGGCACGTAGATGCAAGAATAGAGGTAGGGGTGCAAATGGAGGAGATTGCATTTGTGGTGAAACTTCACTGCAAAGGACATTTTCATATTTGTTCAGGAAACGCATGTTAATAGACCGACTGCTATATAATTTTACAATAAGAACGAAATACATAGTAGAAAATTATGCTTATTTCTCAAATATTAATTAAAAATATTTGAAAGTTAGTATTTCATTAAAATTTCTATATTTTTGCCGTACTGTTTTACATGTAATTTTTAATTTTACTGGATAATATGTAAGACATTCAACTAACGAAAGATTCTCTGTAAAAATACTATTTTTCTTTGATAGAAATTTATGTGATAAATTATTACATATTTGCATTCAAAGATTATGCAAAATTCATATGCAAATTTAAATAGTATTCTCTTATTATTTATTCATGTGTTATTATTTGCAAATACGCACGTACGTGACATACACGTTTAGCTAGATTTCTGTTAGACTGGTGAAATATATATTTATTTAATGTTACGCGCAGGAAAGCAGTTAGAGAGCAGCTTTCAGTTTGCACGATTTATCTCGTATGTACGGAGCGTAATATCACCGCTTTCGTGTGATACATCCGTGCCACCGATACACTTACTAGCTAGCTCCCATTATAGCCAAAGCAGCTATGTTGGACGAACGCACGTAGGACGTTAAACGGAACCATTACCCCAACCCGCTACCATTATTGCTCATTTATCGGTGAAAGCTTAGTGAAATTATCGGCAATAGGCTCAACGTGATACGATTCTCTATCTATTGTATCATTTGTATACATACGTATATACATATACATATCTACATATATAGGATTCCTGTTTTGAAGCCTATTTTT
>Ga0157363_1000670_pt1 | contig 26651 bp, 21 predicted proteins | sample AttsexASBM1_FD_111477 | JGI IMG/M metagenome (GOLD analysis project Ga0157363, IMG submission 111477) | Fungus gardens microbial communities from leaf cutter ant in Ribeirão Preto, State of São Paulo, Brazil - Atta sexdens ASBM1 | ecosystem: Host-associated > Fungi > Mycelium > Unclassified ... | reverse complement strand
CCGTTATTCTCATAGAAGAAGATTTTTTATGTAGCAATAAACGCATGAACCATGTAAAATATTATTTATTGAATATTGATATGTATATATAGAAATATATATATATATATATATATATACCAGGTACAAGTATGAAATGACGATTTTTTTCCCAAAAAAAAAAACACGTTAAATTCAGAAGATGATAAAAAGAAATTTATTCAAAGTATGCTCCATTGCTAGTTACACATTTTTCCCATCTTTCGGGCAATTTGTGGATACTAATAAAAATCTTCCCCTTTTGCCGCGAACCATTCATCGAGCCATTTTTTCACATCTTTGTACGAACCAAAGCGCTGCTCAGCAAGTGCGTGATCCATCGATATCCAAACAAGTGGTAATCGGAAAGAGCCAAGTCTGATGAGTAAGCCGCATGGGGTAGAACTTCCCAGCTGAGTACTTCCAACGTGTCCTGAATTGGTTTTGCCGTATGTGATGGAGCATTGTCATGGAGAAAAATGACCTCGTGTTGCCTCTTTTGGTATTTTGATCGTTTTTTAAGCAGCAAATGGTTCAAATCGATCAATTGTTAATAGAGTTTGATATTAACCGTTTCGCCAGGCTTCAATAGCTCATAATAGATCACATCCTTCTGATCCCATCAAACACAGAGCATCGTCTTCCTGCCAAAGCGATTCGGTCTTGCGATCAATGTGGATGGTACGCCTGGATCTACCCATGATTTTTTGCGCTTGGGATTCTCAAAAAAATCCACTTTTCATCCCCAGTAACGATATGATGCAAGAATGATTTTTTTCTGTATCGTTCAAGCAAAATTTCACATGTGTTTTTGCACCTCTCCATCTGTGTCTCATTCAATTCATGTGGCACCCATCTGCCGACTTTCTGAATCTTTCCCATCTCCCGTAGGCGATTGGAAACAGCTTGTTGACTAACGCTCAATTTCTCTGCGAGTTGTTTCTGTGTTTGTGAATCATCTTCATCCAGCAATGCTTGCAATCCCACGTCTTCGTACTTTTTGGGCGGTTTTCGTGTTCCTTGTCTGTAACATCGAAATCTCCAATTTTGAAACACTGAAACTATCGTTCACACGTTTTTTGCGATGGAGCATGTTCACCATAAGTTTCTTCAAGTAATCGGTGATTCTGCAGCAGTTTTTTTCAAATGAAAACAAAAAATTAATGCTGTCCGCTAATGCTCTTTATTTGGTACAAATTTCGTCATATTAAACACAGCAACACAATACTAAGCAAACACTTTTCAATCAAATCACTTTGCGCGTTTAACACTTGTTGATGGTGCAATAAAATGGCGTATAATGTTAAATCTTTGTACTTCACACTGCATTGGTGCACCATCTGTTTCAAATCGTTTCATACTTGTACACCTGGTATATATATTAATAATATTAAAATTGTTTCAACGATCAATGGCAAAGAATTAGGTACATTAAACAACGTATACTTCGATTTCAAACTTAGATCGAAATTTAAATTAGATTGAAATTAAATATTGGCGCAAGCACCAAACATGGCAATAACACAATTGAGGCAAATCAGAATCAATGAAAGAAGGCTAAACATTTATAATTGATTGCAATTGTGAACGAAATTTGTATGTGATGGATACATGAGTTGTACCTCTAAAGTTGAAACTCAATAATGTACAATCGTCTGTGTGACACGAACGGTTCGCTCATGTAAGTTACAAAAAACTGGAGAAGATGGTCATCAATAACGAAGTCAAAGGTATAAATGCTTTAAAAATGGGAAGAATGACAACAAAGTTTTGCGAAGCCTGCATTTTCGCAAGCAAACACGAAACAGTTTAATAATAATCGGATACTCGTTCTAAAAAGCCAGTTGAGCTGATACATTTTGACATCTGCAAACCAATGTTAATCGTCGTTCGGTAGTAATGATAGTTTTTGTGGATTTTTTTCTTAATTGTACGTCCCATAAAGAATCGCATTGAAATAATTGGTGTTGTCGAAAATGTCAACGTAATTGCAAATTCATACTAACACAAAAGAAATCGTTTCTAGTCTGATAGTATGTAAATATGAAACCGGAATTTTTTTATAGACAATACACGTTTATTGCATGAAAATGATAAAAAATATTTTATTCGAAGTATTACCCATCGGTAGCTATACATTTTTTCCATCTGTTTGACAATTTGTAGATGCAAAAAAATTGTTGCTCTTTTGAACCAAACCAGCCATCTAGCCATTTTCGTACATCTTCGTAAGAAGTGAAGCGCTGCTGAGCAAGTGCGTGTCCCATCGATGTAAATAAGTGGTAATCGGACGGAACCAAGTCTGGTAAGTAAGCCGCATGCGAAAGTATTTCCAACCAAATGCCTCAATCATTTCCTTGACTAGTTTTGCTGTATGTGATGGTGCATTATCATGAAGCAAAATCACTTTGTGTTGCCTTTTTTGATATTCGTTTTCGGGTCGTTTTTCACACAAAGCTTAATTCAAATTGATCATTTGTTGTCGGTAGCATTCAGTATTAACAGTTTCGCCAAATTTTAGCAGCTCATAATAGATCATACCTTTCTGATCCCATCAAACACAGAGCATTGTCCATAGCGATTTGACCTTGCAGTCGATGTCGATGGTTCGCCTGGAGTTACCCATGATCTTTTACGCTTAGGATTCTCAAAATATATCCACTTTTCATCAGTCACAATTCGATGGAGAAATCACTTTCTTTTGTACCTGGCGAGCAGCATTTCGCAAGTGGTTTTTCGGTTTTCCTGCTGTCTTTCATTCAGTTCATGTGGAACCCATCTTCTGGATCTTTCCCATGGATTTCAAACGTATGGAGATGGCTTCTTGTGTCACATTCAATTGATCTGCGAGTTGTTGAGTTTGAGCGTCATCCTCATCCAACAATGCTTGCAATTCGCTGTCTTCAAACTTTTTCGATGGTTTTCCACGTTCTTCGTTTCTCAAGTCAAAATCGCCACTTTTGAATTTTTTAAACCACTCAAAGCACTGTGATTTACCAAAAGCATGCTCACCGTAAGCTTCGACAAGCATTCGATGCGATTCTGCAGCAATTTTCTTCAAATGGTAACAGAAAATCAATGCTGTCCGCAAATCGTAGTTTCCAGGCACAAAATTCGACATATTCAACGCTATTACAAACTATACTGTTGTATGAAACTTGTATTGTTGTGAGTTAAAAATCTTTGTCAGATGTCAGAACAAGGAAATGGCGCCGTCTGACGGCAACTACATTGTCAGCTATGGCCATCTATTGGTAAATTCCGGTTTCATATTTACATACCTGATATATGAATAATGGTATATGAATTTACTAGCAAGGAAATAAAATGAGTTATGAACAGGAACGAGATAGTTTATGCGTTTTCGATCTCGCAAAAGGTGCTAAAAGACAGATCAGAACGAATTGTCAAAACTGAATGCATGTTAGCTGCAGTGGATTTAGTCACGCTATCGTTTTGAGCAGAAGAAGAACAGCTGCAATTCACAACCGTGTGCTGCTAAATTGATTCAATGAGAAAACATTATGGGAAATGTTCGCACGAGAACAGCTAGATGTCAACTTTTTGCGTATTTAGATATTCGGTATAAGAATTCCACTCAAATCCACATTACCTTCCTTCATCAGTGTATCTGAATGAAATGCTGATAAAATTACAGTTTGGCTTGCAATTAGTAAACAAATCGAGAGTTGTCAATGACGCAGCGGAAAAAATTATCAAACTGATTACTGAATATAATATGACAGATTAACTTGCGACGAAAAACAATTAATAAAAAATAATTCATTATCCATGTTATCGGCGAATACCAAAAATCTAAACGTAAATGAAAGCTTTACTTAAACCGGTTCAACAAGAAACTTAACTTACATAACTTATGGAGCTTTTGGAGATTATATGAGACTGAAATTTGAAACGTTTTGTAAAATTTAATTAACCTTATAATATTCGATGCAATAAATTTGTTATTACTTACGTATTTTTTATTCAGACAATTGTCAACTGCCATCACAGTATTCTTACGTAACATTGCGAGTTTCCTTTGAAAATTTTATTTTCGTGAAGTTTGATAGTTATCAGAAATATTGATAGTTATCAGCTGTCAAAAGACTATTTAAAAAAAATCCCATTTAAAGCAATATTAAATTTCTAGGTCCTACATAGTAAGCGGAAAAATTCGACCGACGCTGGCCTAAGTCTCAATTTTAAAATCTTTTTTATTTGCTCGATATTGAATGAGCTATATGCTCATTCTGCATAAATTTTGATTATATAATTCAATGAATATTCGTTATATCGTGTAATTTTGATTTCTTCTGCTCACTTCATTAGATTGACAATGTTTACTTTGGACCGTAATGAAAATTTACGCAAAATGGGCTTTCTGACTGTTGGCGATCTTGCTGAGCGCACGAAGAAATCGTAATGCCGCGGTCAGGCAATCACCGTCCGAGCGTTTCCCGTGGTATTAATGCTTCAAGTGCTCGGTCGAGAAAAATGAAATCTTCTCTGCTTTCCAAATTTTTTATTAAAAATGCCTCGAGCGCGGGCGAATGTGTTTCACAGCGGATACGGAAAGAATCTTAGCGCGGCGATAACTTTCCACGAGACGAGACACGTGCAGAAGACGAAAACAGTTTATTTTTTTTGTTGCCAAGACGATCTGATATTATTTTTTTTAATCGATTACGCGTGATGCATGCGTCGTTAGCAATCGACATCCCGTGGATTCATCGATTTTTCATAGATGCGATTAGGCGATATAGACGTCGTGAATCATAGAGATACCGAACACGCCGCCCGCCTTGAAAGGATTGACTTTCAATGTGACATACAAGCATGAATTCATTGGCGTAACATGAAACGCGAATTATTCTGATACGATTTAATATCACATTTAGTCATTGCACTGAAAATCAACGCGTATTAACATAATTAAATACGCAAACGATATAATAAGTGAAAAATAATCAGAAGGTAATAGCTAAAGACACTTAAAACTAAATGTTTGATAACGCATCGACTAGGACTTTAAATTGGTAATATTGATAGTTTAGATAGTAGCCTCACGTAGGAACCCTTGGCAGTTTTGACAGTTGCGATGCGCGCGATGCCATCGGGACCGGGGATGAACCTCCTGGACCCGTCCCATTGTCCACTGAAGCGGAGCTAGGTTCGGCTGCCTTATGAGCACAAGTTGATTTATCGATAGCTGAGTTCCCTTGTTAGCCATCCATTTGGTTCGGGTTTATAGGGAATGAAGATATTCATTTACTCCTGCGCCAAAAATGCTGCCGGATTTGCTACCGTAGTAAACTATTTTCGTTAACGTCGCTCAAGTCAACGCAAGGAAGACCATTTAAAGTCGTGCCAACCAAGAAATATCCCGGACTTAGATATGCTAGGGCATTAGGGTCGGCGCTTAATGGTAAGGGGACGCGAATTGAGGATCGCCTCAATTTCACAGAGGATCGTTAGCATTCCTTCAAAGGTCAAATAAGCCTTGCCTACGATCCGAGTCATGTGGTATTTTGCAGATTTTATGGCTGCCTCCCATAAATCAACCTCGAAAGTGAGATGCATTAGGCGAGATGAAGTTCCAAGAAATTTCTAATTCGCGAAAAAAAATTTTAATTTCGGACTGGACTTGTGGATCATTATACATATTGTATAATTCTTGAATTTGTTTATGCGCGCCCACAAAGGTGATCCCGTTGTCTGAATATATGTGCGCGGGTCTATCCCTACGTGAAATGAATCATTTAAAAGGCAATAAAGGCTTCGGACATAAGGTCATTTACTAACTCTAGATGGACCGCCTTCGTGGCGAAGCACACAAAAAGTGAAACGTACGCCTTGTGACTCCGCACATTTCGACGCTTTCCCTCACGTAACAAGAGCGGCCCAGCATAGTTATGCCGCAACGAGAGAAAGGTCGAGAAATGTTAACTCGGCTGATCGGTAATGAGCTCATTAAGGCCTCTGATAGATTAGGTTTAGCCCTAAAACAGGTTATACATTTTTGTATTATTCCACGTATGGTGGATCGCAATGATAGTGGCCAAAAGCGTTGGCGCACGAAAGCCATTGTGGCTTGCAAACCCGCGTGTAAGTTTCGTATGTATTCACGCTCTATAATACGCTGAGTTAATATGTGTTTGCGAGGCAGAAGAATTGGATGACACGCAAGATTTGAATTTTTTAATCTCCCGTCAATTCACATTAGTCCGCTTTCATCTAAGAATGGAGAGCAATAAAATATTACTAGAAGTATTTACAATTTCGTTCTTGACTAGTGCTTCATATTCGCGATAAAACGCTCGCTGTTGCACTGTTCTGCAAATACAATCTAAAACGGTAGATGTTTTAACAGAGAACACGAAAGTAGATATACTGTGCTCCCAGTGAGCCTTAGATAATCTTAAACAATACGCGACATATTTTGTTTAAATTAGAATGCTTGTTTAGTAAGTCGTCAATGATGCAGGAATGGAAAGTGGAAATGGCTATGCGGATTTTCCTTCGGGAAAATCATTGTCTAAACGCGGGAAGACACTGGGCGGCCAGTGTTCTTCATCCCATTTTAGAAATTCGGGGCCATTCCACCACCTCTCAGCATCGATTAAGTCATTGGGATTTATCCCACGCGACAATGTGTCGGCAGGGTTGTCGGGGGATGCGATATGACGCCAGCATTCGACTTCTGTTGGGCGCTGAATTTCACCCATCTATTTGCTACAAGGACTGATCACCGCCGCGAGAGGGAGGTTATCCAGTTTAATGCAATCGTTGAGTTCGACCATTGATAAATCGGGCATTGAGAGTTCCAAAGACTCTAACCTTATTGATTAAGCGCGCCAATAGTAAAGCGGCCGATAGCTTTAATCGCGGTAACGAAACGGTTTTGAGCGACGCGAGACTTTGAGCACAGCAACTTGGAGTGATGATCGTTGAGACCGAGCTTGGTGCGAAGGTATATGCAGGCTCCGAACTCGCGATGGCTGGCATCGCAAATTCCGTGCACTTCCACGATTGGTTGATGAACATTGAATTTAATGCATCGAGGAATTTTTAATTGATTCAAATTACTCATCTGTGTTCTGAGAGCGATCCAACGAGTGTGGATGTCCTGAAGAACAGCCATCCATTGGATGGTCAATTGCCACAAATCTTGCAAGATGAGCTTTGCGATCACAATGACCGGACCCAGAAGGCCCAGAGGATCAAATAATTTGGCGACCTCGGAAAGTATGACTCGTTTTGATACAACGTGAGGTTCTGTATCAATTTTGCAGAGAAATTGAAACATATCCTGACACACTGTTCCATTGCATGCCCAGAATACAGCAATCCGCAGCATTATCTCTGATAATGACCGACACACGATCACGATTGCCTATTTCTAATAATTCAGGGCAATTCGAGGTTCATTTGCTTAACTCGAATGCTCCTAATTTTAATAGCTGAATGATTTTATCGCGAATCAGTTTTAATTCGTCGACTGTATCCGCTTCGGTGAGCATGTCATCGTATAAAAATCTCGAAGGACGCTTGCTGAATCGCAATTGAATTGATGAGCGTGCTGCTCGACCAAATGCTTAAGGCATCTGGTGGCCAAGAATGACACGGAAGCTGTTCGTAAGTGACGATAGTGAGTTCGTACGTATCGACATTAGCAGAAAGATCGTTGCGCAGAGAATTCTCTGCAGGCGCGTCTGAGATGGATGCATTAAAATTTGCCGATACATTTTTATGATGTCAGCGGTGATGACATAAGTGAAAAAGCGGAAACGCATTAAAATTGAGATCAAATCTTGTTGAACGGTAGGTCTCACTAGAGCGCATCGTTTAACGATACGTCGGAATTGCTGCGGCAAGATGCATCGAATACAATACGGACGCTTGCCCGACCGTTTCGAAGACGTAGTGGTGGGGAAGATAAAATGATATTGTTTCTTCTGCAATGGATGGCTCCATGCGTCGCATGTGTCCCAGCGATAAATAGTCGAGAAACGCCGCGTATTGAATTTTAAGAATAGGATCGCGCTTGAAACATCTCTCGATTCCCCTCAATCACTTGAGAGCAGAGATTCACTCACGTGAATCGTCAATGTTATTTAACATTTGTTCTCTGACTGGAAGCTTGATTATATATCTATCCTGAAAATTTTGAAACACGTTGTCTAAAAAGTGACTCTCGCAAATGTTTTCCTCCATTGTGTAATTGTGTGGTTGCGTGGAGATATCGTCTATTTGCCAGGCACGACTGACATGTTCGTGTAATTCCGCGCATTGGTTACGTTCGCGTGAAACGAGTGGACCTTTGCGGCGGTTGATGTGGTGCTGTCCAAACGACCCGCCAAAATCCAGCCCAGTTTTTTGGAGAGTTGGGTGTTTGTTCGAAGACTTGATTTGACCATATTAGATTCCAAAACAAGTCCGCACCGATTAAAAAATCAATATCCGACGATATATGAAATCGCGGATCAGCTAAACGAATGTTGCGCGGAAGATTAAATTTGTCTCGCCCCAAAGAAAATGTCGGAATTTTGCCAGTAATCCGATCAGTAATGATGCATTCAATAGATGCGGTATACGAATTGAGTCGCGATTGTAATATGATTCCAACCACGTGATTGGTCGAGGTGTCGTTGACGCCGCAGATCGAGAGGCTTGTTGGACGCGTTTCTAAACCAAGAGCTTCTACAAATTTCGTGGTTACGAAGTTCGCTTGTGATCCGCAATCCAACAGAGCTCGACACGCCCTGCGCGAGCCGTCGCTACCGCAGATGAGCACAACCGCAGTCGAAAGCATGACTTGTTCGTTATTAGATGATTCTCAAGCATAATTCGATAGGAGGGAGGGGGGAGAAGTTGCAACTTCCTTATCAGTATTGTTAGTCGATGGGTTCGCGACAGAGGGTATAGGAAATAGTGTATTGCCTGGCAGACCTTGCATTGATCGGAAGTGCATTTACTTGATGCATGAGAAGAGGAGCGCAAGCAATTGACGCAAAATTTGCGATTGCGAACCCGCGACCCTTTGTGATACTGGTGCCACGAAATTTTTGTAATAATAAATGACGTGTTCTCCTTGACAGAAGTTGCATTTTGGTTTAACGGTAGCCGCGCACGACGATGACCGCTTAACATTTGGTTGCGATTTTGCCTCAATCTTCTTTGCGGAAGTGGTGCTAGCCTTTGTGGTAGTCTCAAGCACCTCACATCGATAAGCGATAAAATCTAACAACTGTTTGAGCGGCGACGGCTCGTGGCCCATTAAGGAGATTCCCCACTCGCGTAACATGAGTGAGTCAAGTTTAGAGGTTAGAATGAGAAGATGATCCCAGTGTATCGTAGGACACTTCAATGCCTGAAGGATGTGCAAATGTTTCGAGACCCCGTTAGAGATTCTTCTAAGATCGATTGGATTTTCCCTTGTCATAATCGGCAAATCCAATATAGCATTAACGTGAGTTTGAATAATCACGCGCTTGTTGTCGTATCGCTCCCTGAGAATTGCCCACGCGACATCGTAATTAGCGTCCGACAATTCTAACGAACTGATTACAGCGCTTGCGTCCCCGAGTGACGCTCGCAGATACTGAAATCTTTGCGTATTTGAGAGCGAGGTGTTGGAATGGAAAACCGAGTTGAATACCATATATCGAAAAACGGGAACCGTTCATTGTACTTACCGGAAAATGTCGGTAAATTTAGCTTAGGCAACCGAATGTGCATACTACTATCTGAATCGCGAACACTCGAAGAGGACGGAGAAGAAATGAACGTTCGCAATGATGGCGAAGGGGAAATGAGATTGCGGATCTTAACGGATAACGCATAGTACGCTTCTTCGCAACCATCTCGATCACAGCCTTCAGACTCATCTAAAGATTCTAGACGGAATTGCACATCATTATATTCCGCCCAATAGTGTTCGAGTTTCGCCCTCCATTGAAGTGAGTAACTATTGACGAGGTAATGGCGGCGATTGAGTCTACATAAGTTCTGATAAGCGTACATACCGTCTTTATGATGCGTTGTCGTTTTAGCGTCGCCATTTCTGGTTGGTCGACTATCTTGAATGTGTGTACGCACGCATACACGCAACGGACGCGGCGAAGGGAACTTAGTTGGCAATGGAGACAATGGTCTTCCTTACCTTGTTACGCACGCAATTAATCCTAGGAGAGAATGCGATAGATGCTAGATGCCTTCCAGTCGAACGTTGTTGGACGGAAATGTTCCTCTCGCAGATAGTGCGCCGTTGAGGGATGACTTCCGTTGCAAGTCGTCTGGATTGGGCCTTTTCCGCCGATAGGATTCCGCTCATAAAATGCTGATTCTGCGCCAGGATATGACATAATATGAGCCGGGCTGCGTCTCTGAAGCTTAGGGCCTTGCGACTGCTTTATTGAATTGTGTGCTGCCGCTGGTGCGATGCTTGCACTGATTGTTGCTACTGCGACGCCTTTCTCGTCTCGAAGTGGTCTCCTTATCTGACTGCCAAATTGCTGCTCGCCACTTCACTGAGGCTAAATACTTGAAGTATCCGGCTCGAAGGACCAAAAAAATAATGGCAATCTCTTGCTGAGCGCACGAAGAAATCGTAATGGCGCGGTCAGGCAATCACCGTCCGAGCGTTTCCCGCGGTATTAATGCTTCAAAGGCACTCAGTCGAGAAAAATGAAATCTTCTCTGCTTTCCAAATTTTTTATTAAAAATGCCTCGAGCGCAGGCGAACGTTTCACAGCGGATACGGAAAGAATCTTAGTGGTAGCGCGGCGATAACTTTCCACGAGACGAGACGCGTGCAGAAGACAAAAACAGTTTGTTTTTTTTTGTTGCCAAGACGATCTAATATTATTTTTTTTAATCAATTATGCGTGACGCATGCGTCGTTTAGCAATCGACATCCCGTAATTTATCGATTTTTCATAGAGGCGATATAACTAGATGTCGTGAATCATAGAGATACCGAACACTGACAAATAAGACTGATATATTTGGTGCCTGACTGATATATATAGATGCTTATAAAATATATTTTTTTATTTTTAACTTCACTGACATAAAAGCAAAGCATGCAGTGCTATCAGTGTTAAAATTAGAGAAAAAGATTAATTTTTTTTTATTTTATTTATACGTTTATGAAAAGCTGTGTACCTAAACGGTTAACCTTTTTGTTCCACGTTAAATTTTGGTGTACAAATATTTCTACATTTATGTTGTCATTTTTTATTTAGAGAATTTATCTTTATTAAAACTTTGTTATAAGCATAACAATATACGTGTAACTGTTTCATTGATTACAGAGATCACAGCTATGTATAATTGTCAGAAATGTATTTGGTTTTTCGATTATTTTATGTTTCTTATAACGTTGGTTATAAATGAAAGAAAAAAATCTGTATTGACAAGGAATTTTATCTAATTCCGACAAACAAAATAATCTCTCAATGTATTCCTCTGCTGAATAACATCTTTGCGAACATTGCATCTACCCGTGTCAAATTTTCGAAATTACTAAATACTATTTGATCCCTACACTCTAACGAACTGTCATCGTTTTCTTCATGATTAAAATCTTCACAATTAAATAACTCATTTGGACAACACATTTTCTGAAATCATAAGGTAATTATGTAGGCATACTAAAGCCTTAATCATATATGTTACATTGTCCAGACTCTTACATATACTTCTCAGTATTTGCCAGCGAGCAATTAATATCGCGAAAGCATTCTCTTCTCGTTCTAGATAAACGAAACTCTAGATAATTGAATATACGTTCAGCATCTCCCAAATCTTTTCTATTATATGGACGAAGTAGGTATGTTTTTAGGGGAAAGGATTCTCCCATAAATTTGTGACGATAGGTATATTTATTGATGGTAAATTCTTTGACGGAGGAAGATCAACATTTCCATGTTCTAAATCGTTTCCAAATTTTGATCTGCTCCACACTCTACTATCGCTTATAGAGCCTGAGAAATAAATAATTAAAAAATTATGATTCTATACAATTTTCTTGAATGTAAATATAAAGATAAAGTGAAAAATTGTTCACTTACCATACTGATCAATGTCAAGTGAATATTGAGCGTCACATATAGCTAAAAGGACAATACTGTTGTAATTGTGAAAGTCCGACCCAGTGTTTGGAGGACTGTATTTTAATGTCTCATCTATTGCTCCGAGTTGAGAAACTGCCATTTCAAATAAAATTCATCAGTTACGCTAAATTTTTCATTATTTTTAACCGAGAGATATTGATTGAAGAGCAATTCAAATTGCTTCGCATACTTCAAGTATAATTTTACATGCTGTGGATTTTCGTATTTGAAATTTTCAAGATTATATATGTACAGCGTTTCCATGAGCAAGATAATTAAAAAGTTGTAATATTAACAACTATTTCATATAAAAAATTTTATTACGTACTTCAAAATGTAATTTACGATAGTGTTAAAACAATATATATAAGCTTACTGGTAGAGGTTTCCATCTACAATTTTCAGGCTTTGGTAAAAATGGTGATATCATTTCATTCAGTTGATCAAATTTATGAGGTCACATTCGAGTAAATTCAAAAAATTTATGATCGCAATTTTTCATGTATTAACGTAAATTTGTTATCATATTGTCCTTGTAGTTTACGTGTTTTATTAATCGATCGAATTCACCATCTTTGTTTTACCACTTTTTTTTCATTACAAGTTTACATAAGTTTAATGCTGTTGCATTTAAAGTATAAAATAAAAATAATAGCAAACGTTGTTTATCCATTTTCAGAATTCAAAAATAAAACTTTAGAGGTTAACAATGTTAAGAGCACAACAGACAAACATAGTTCAGTTGCGTGATGGCTTGCATTCAATGTAAACATTACTTTTGCAACGTGATTTGTATCACGCGAATGCGTCCTGTGTTTTTTCTGCATCTGCGAACTGCGTTCTGCATTTACGACTTATATAGACGGCCCTTTTTACAGATTCGGATTTTGCGTCACAATATCTCCGCTTATAGGATAGAGAAAAAATAAAAACACATTATGATGTAATTAGATCGATTAAATGTACTTAAAACTTGATCGGGATAACCGTTAATTTGATAATCTCGGTCTGGCGCAACTCGCTGGCTCGCGTAACAAAAGGAACACGGCAATGTCTCATGCTATGTTTTAGCGCCGAGACACTACAATGTCTCTAGATATGTTGTGACATAATGTTTTTCACTATCCATCATAAGAGTCACCCGACCTGACCGAAATAGCGCGGCAGTGTCGTCCTATGTTCGTCCCTGAGCGGATGTCAGCGTTTGTTACAATTTTCGAGCGGCTTTTATCGTTATATTTCGCGAAGTATTATTATTGCTTGCGAGTTTATTTAGGATAATCGGCGATTCGATATATTATTTGTTGTACAAAGCATCGTCTCACCACCTAAACTAGCGGCAAGAAAGGAGATAAAAGATTCATATCGGAAGCACAAGGCCACTCAGAGGAGGTAGCAGGTGATACCGTTCTAAATTTTTAAATTAACGCTCTGTGTATGAATCTGTCATCTTGTCGCTGAATTATTTACAAGCAACTATTAAAGGGAGTGATTGAAGCGGCATGATCACTCTCTGCCACAGTACGAGCGAGAGTCCCCACTATGGTACCATGGGAAAATCTCTGTCGAGAAAGAAATTTCGGAAGCGGGGATCGTCTAAAAAAGGAGTCTATCAATATCCGTATTCATAATCCTTCCTTGAGGAATAAAGATTTCTTGTTCCTCATTTCATAAATCTTCCTTGATTTTGAAACAAGGAGCCTTATTAGCTTTCTTTTCTCAAGGGAGGTTACGAGTTTCCTTGAGGAAGAGATGCAGTCTTCGTAATCAAACAAACTCTTCCAAATTTAATTCGTTACACAGGTTCTTTTTATTTTTGATAGCTTTTAATTTAAGTCTGTCGCATCGATAATTATTTTTGATAGCTTTTTTTCGGAAATAAACTGCACCAAAAGCATTTTCTCCTTCTTCGTATAAGCATTATGCGAATTAATAATTCGATTGGAACCACTAATGCATATTAATGCCGTTGTACACTGATTTAATTTGAGTATAAAAATAAAGTACAAATATTTCGAATTATAAAATACATATTTTACCGTACAATATAATGTATTGAATATTTCATAATTTAATCGATTTCTATATTTATTTATAAACATACATTTACGTTATCTTGTGTATGTATGACGGTTTTAATGTGCATCAGTGCGCACTAAATGCATCCAATCAAATTCGCTATTAATTTTATTTTTGTTCATTATTGTTATAAAATGTTTAATCATGACTTTATTTAATTAACAATGTCTTTATAATCTTTAATATTCATTATTCACGATATATGCATTATATAGTATGACATGTTGCCTTCAGTAGATTACTAAAATCCCTAAAATATTCCTTCCTTCAGGAAGGCAGACTTGAGATCCGTTTATGAAACAAAGAGGTCTCGGAAAATCGAGGAATCCTTCATGGCGGCTTCCTCTATCCTTAAAATAAAATATGGTTATGAATACGGGTGTAAGAATGTTCCTATAAGGATTACTCAGAGGAGAATTATGAAGATGCCAACATTGCCAACCATAAATGTCATATCCAGCATGCGCAAGAATGCAGGATGCATGGCGCTATTACGACTCGTGGGGCTCGCGACCAATTAGAACGCGATAAGGCTTATCATGTGGACCTATGATCGCCATATTCCCGAAAGTATCTCGGATATGGTACTTATGTTATGGCAAGTCTTCCCAGCAAACGAGAAATTATTGAAAAATGTTGAAAATTATTCATTGAAGTGATGTCGAATCAAGTTTTTGAATTTTTTAAATCTAATGTCGTAATCCGCTTGAATCAGTATTATGGATTAGTTATTTACTTTCTGTATCTCACCCAATATGCATAGAAATGAAACGTGCGATCAATTCGATTGAATCCGTAATTACGTATTGGTAATTTATTTTTGGTATCTTACCCAATGTTCAATGCAATGAACGTGCGATTAATTCGTAATTTAACCTGCGGTACTGAAGACTTGTCTAACATGGGAATCCCACCAATTAGGAATCCCACTGCTAAACACAGATTTCGGCAAATGATATCATTGAAAAGTACACACCGAGATGCAAAAGTCATTGCCTCTCAAACAAAAACCCGAATGTGATACAGATCACAGAGTGTGACATTACGGAATGAACATTACGGATCCACGGCGACAAGGTAATTTCTAGATATAGTCTGATCACGACAGTGCAGATTATATCCAGGAGTCATTCTATTGCCGTGAATCTGTAATGTTGTATACTCTGTGTATAGTATTAGGATTCGTTTGGGAAGAAACGATTCATATTGTATATCTGTGATCATCTTGGTGCATGCTTTCCACGATAAATCACTTTTTGGGATCGCAGACTAGCATTTCATTTCTGAATCTATACGAATCTACTAGAATTCGCATTATTATATTTATCAAGATGTATAGAAACAGATTCAGTATATTCAATCTCTACAAAATTCATCAATCTTTTTCGCGGATAATGTGGATTCGAAAATCCATGATTCATACGGATTTATCCAATTCAATCCATTCTCGTTTGCTGGATCGTTAGCAGGTGCGTGAGAGGAAGAATTCAGATCATCGAGGAAAATCGAGAGCTTGGCTAGGAGACTCCCGTGATGAAACGAGCGTATTGTAAATAATAAACCGCCGATTTCTAGATCGGAGGGCATGTTTTCAAAATTTACAATGTCGAGTTTCGTTGAGTATTTTTGTGAGTAATTACATCACATTTGTGAGTGCGCCATCCTGTTCGATATCATTTTACTTTTATACGTCCGCCGCAGCCACAGGCAAGTTATTTTGTATTGTATTGTTGCGTCATATTCTTTTATCACGTCTTAATGTCGAGATTGTTAGATTTCAGATAATATTTTCGCATATTTTAGAATTTCGAAAATTTTCTATCATAACAGTTCTCGTTATTCTCGTGATCGAGTTCTAGATCGGATTTGTTTACGTTAGCACGGTTGGCTATGATTATCGTATTATGATTAATTTCCTTAATTACGATATCAACTCTTCGTAGAATTACTTTAAAATTTAAAGCTCGTTCCGTTGAGAAAGAATTCTTTTATCTAATATCGCGGGTCAAGAACGTAGTTTGGAAGAACTAATTCCTTTTTAACGCTTTGTATAACGCATTATCGTTAATTTGCCAGCGTGTACGAAATAATATAAACAAATGAAAGAATATACACAATTCGACAAATAATTTTTAAGAGGGCCTATAACTAAACGCTATAACTATAGAAACAAAATATTCTTATGCTTATTGTTTTATTTATTCAAAATAATCTCTTCTTGTTTTAACACTTGTTACAGCGATTCAAAAGTGATTCAAATGCATGATGCAACTCATTTTATGGTGCCTCTAGTGTCGTATTAAAACTGTTTGGATGGTCGGAATGTCTTCGAAAAAGCATCTTTTCAATTTTAATTTCAATTTTGAATAAAGAGAAGTCGTACGAAGTCAAATCAGGTGAATATGGCGGATGATTGAATACACAGACTTGATTTCGCCAAAAATTGACGAACAATGAGTGAATTGTGAGATGGTGTTTGTCGTGCAACAGCGACCAACTTTCTGGATCTCGATATTCGGGACAGATACAACGGATTCTGGCCATCAAACGTTTCAAAATTTCGAGATAATAGTTGCCAGTAACTGTTTGACCAAATAGAGCGAATTCTTTATGGATAAAGAATTCTTTGCTATCGAAGAATGTAATAAGCATTGAGCGACTCTCTACCATCCAAAAATCGTCACAAGAAAACATTTGATCGATTTAAACAAGCGTCATCATACACTTATTGCATCAACCGGAATGTTTCTGATGCACTTTTACCAAGTTTTGCGTTGAATTTAATGACCGCTCTTTGTTTGTCGTGTGATAAAATTTCAACATCGATTTAAAATTTGTTTAAGAAGAACTGTCATAACTTTGTCATTTGTTATCCGATTTGCATGAACTTGAGTGCGTTTGAAAGAAGAAAATGTATCTTTTTAATGATGCTAATGTTCAACAAATGGTGCCACTAATTGCTGAGATATGGTGCCAGTCTTAAAAATTATTTGTCGCACTGTGTATTTATTATTATTTTATTGTTACAAATTCTTCATGTTTTATTGCTATATTGCCCTATTTGTTCTTCAAAATATCCTCCGTTCCTGGCCTCGAATCATTCCCTCTTCCATTACAATGGCTGAACAATCAGTTATCAGCGCTGTCAACGTTCGCGATTCTGTGGAGATCTTTATATTCTGAGTAAAATCTTTTTGTTAATTCCGCGAAAGAGTAGCACGCTCTCTCTCGTGACGCCTAATTATCGATGTTAAGATTGAAAGCATTTTAAATTTTGAAATCAGTTGACGCATGTCAACTTTGTCTACTTTGAGTCAAATTATTATTATTTACGAAAACCATATAGAATATTAATCGCAAACGCACGACGAAGTTGCACGTTCGTGAGTGCGGTCGCAATGTGTATATTATTCTATTATATTAAAATAAAATTTAAAAATTTTAAAAATATTTTGACGCTCAAAGTTTGTAATCTAAAATGTTTTTGAAAAACGTTTAAAAAAATTCTTTATTCGTAATGTATATATACATATTGCAAATTAACAAATATATGTTTAATTAATTATATTAACTTTACCCGCATTAACTTTTATATCTGTTTCTGTTCTTTGACTGTCTTGAAGCCATTGAATAATTTCGTCCTTAGGAGACTAGTACAATATTTTACACAACATGCTGACATTTTTGCAAAATAAGTAGATAATATAATACTAATATGATCCATTCTTCCTTTTTCTTCAATTTTAATTGGCCTCATCAATCTATTCTTTGACAGCTATACTGCATGTATGCACCAAGTATTTTTTATTTGGGAGCTTTTCAACCAGCTCAGGCAATATTGTTCTTTGAAGTTTTCTTATAAGGTGCTAACTACTTATTTTAAACGTATAAGATTTGAAATTCTTATATGATGAAAAAAATTCAATTGTGAAAATTAAAACATGTAATGATCTTACTATTTCGTCAATAGATAAAATATAAAAGTTGTCTATCGTATTCAACTGAATACTCAACATTACAATGGTTGAATTTTACAATTTATTGAATTTTTTCAAACCTATATTGAAGATAACCCAATAATAAGGACTGAAACGTCTGCAATTTTTATTTCATTTCTGAATATATGATATTGTTACATATCAACAACCTATGTTGGCTCACATTGGCTTTTTACAATTAATTAATAATTAACATTAACATTAATTTATTTATTTATGTATTATAAATTTTAATCATTTATTATCGTTTATTATTATTATATATTTTATAGATACCATTTGACATTGTTTGTTCCATAAGCTTCTTGCCATTTTAATATTAATTCTTCGGAAATCGAAAGAAATGCAAATTTTTGTACCTTTTTTTAATAAAATTTTTATAAAATTTTTTTTTATAAAATTATTTATTATTTATATTTTTTATAAAATTATTGTTTTTATTTGATACGTACTCATTTTTGCGAAAATGTCACTTTGCGTGTCATTTCAAAATTACCGCGATGCAAATATTTAAAATGGCCGCATCTGTTATGCGCAGAATGGTACGAAGTTCGTCTCGAAACGAGCATACCCAATATACTTCCATCATGATTACGTCATATTTATGTGCAATATGGCCGCAAGTCACGGCTTGTCATCTTAGAGCATTTATCTATATGCTCTGAGCCTGTCACGATCGCGGTGAGCACATAAAAGTAGTAGGTGTTTATCACATCATAAATATAATCATACTTTAGAAATAAGGTGGGCAGTGAAAAGCTATAGCTACTATTTTAGGAAAATGAAAAATCTCATTTGAATTTCCAAAAGACGAAGCTGTTTGCATGAAGTGATGTGAAGTTTGTCAAATCAAGATATTTCCGTTATCAAAGGTAAGAAAATAATATACAATGTCAATGTTAGCAATGGCAAATTTAATATCTTTGAGATGTGCAAAAAATTGCTCTTTCCCGTTCATTGTATTTAGTATATTCTTAATACATATAGTATAAGAAAATGATAGTAAATTTTGTTTCTTAATTTATTTATGAATAGTTTCATGCTCTTGTTGCTTTTTATTGTATTTCAAAGTTTAAACAATAAATTATCTTGAAAATAATTTTTAATAATAAGAAAAATTATTTTGTGTAATCGAATGCGTTGCACAGATTTATAGGTTATAAAGTTGTAAAAGTTAATTTCGACGAATTGCAAGTGTGGATGTGCATTACTTCTTTTTCTTATATATAGGAATAATTGGAAAATATTTAATAATCTGATGGACTTAAATATATATTATTTTATTTAGGATGAATATGTTGAATACATTTTGAATCATGTTTTGAAACATCTTTTCGATTGCAACTACCGGGGTAACTCTTTGAAAAGTTCATAAGCCGAACAATAATGCAGTTTCCATATTGCATTTATTTAATGACTCGCATGTGAAAAATACGCAATGGCTTAATCACTTTGATGAAGGAGGGATTACATTACTGATACATTTAAAGAAATGACAAAAGTGCCAATTGATAATATCAATATCCCTGGAGAAGTGTTGAATGCCTCTACACACATCAATGTTATATTACAAGAAGTAGTGCATTCATCTGCAATTGTAGCAAATATGTCAATGGAATGTGTTGGTACAGTTATTTAAGAAGTGTCGAATGTTCCAATGTATATAAAAATTGCATCGGAAGAAATGGTTCCTTCATGTACAGTTATAGAAAATGTACCAATGAGTTTTGCCGATGTGTCTAAAAAAATGTCAACTGCGTCAACGCACATTGATATTGCATCAAAAGAAATTGAAGATATATCAAAGAGTATTATGGATATATGTAATATGGACAATACTTTACATGTAACATCAAGTGCAACATCTATAACAAATCTCCATAGTTCAAACAACGATGTTGACTCTATGTAAGTAATACTTTATCTAGATCACCCTAATGTTCAAACATGAATATAATTAATTTTATTTTACTCATGTTTTTAAATTTTGTTATATTTTTGTTTATTATCTACAGATTCTTTTGTAAAAAAAAAAAACGAAATTATAATAATTATAAAAGGAATGATTATTAGAGAACAATAGTGTATTGTCATTTTAGAGTTTGAAATAGATTTTTTTGTAATGTAAATAAATATAAAACTACATCTTATAATAAAATATATAAATAAAAAAAAATAAATAAATATTAAAATATATATAAATTTAAAGAATAAAATAGTATATACATATGTATATATACATATCATAATAAAAAAAAATTCATAGTAAATGAATGAATAAAGAAACATAAAAATACAATTACAATAAAAAAGTAAGGACTTTTTGTCCAATTATTCTTTTCCTTCATTGTTCAGCAATGTTTATTAATTTTTGCATTGTATTAGTTATATATATGTGATATGCAGAATATTATTTTTATTGCATGTTTTCAGAAAAAACTTGCAACAAGAATTGGAAGCCTTAAAGAAGAAATTTGCAAAATTCAACTACAAGAGAAATTAAATAGAGGTCAAGTTACATTTATATTATTACTCTAGTATTTATTATTGCATACATGTATTTTATTTGCTTTACATTTTCAGCGAGAATCTTAAATTGCAAGTAGTTGCAATGAAGAAAAAAATTGAAGTGGCAAGAACAAAATTTGTCTTGATACATTGAAATGTGTGAAGTCAAAATGTACAAATCTTTAGGTAAAGTTTTCACGTTGGGTCAAATGCGAATATTATTGAATTTTAACATGTAAACTACACGCAAATTGGTCTTCAGAAGATATAGCAAGCGCTATGTCTTTATGATGCATCAGTCTCAAAGCTTACTGATACATGAGAAGTGCTATGAAAATGCTTCTCCCTGTTTTTTCAATGCTAAGAAAGTGGGCATGTAATATATAAACATAAACATAAATCCTGGCATATTAGATACTCCTTACCTGCATGAAATGTAAAAGAAAATGCATGCAAACGCATAAATTCCTATAATTACATTTCACGAAATCTACTTATATAATAAAATTGTTATCTATTGAAAACTGCAGAAAATTGGTGGATCACACAAGTTGTGCCAGTATGTAATGGTCCGTAATATATTTTCTAAATAAAAACAACCGATTATTATAATTGATACGGTAATGATCAAAAATCCTTTGTCCACGATTGTCCATGATTATAATACAGATTACACTTGCTATTGGCATGATATGTGATATGTGATATGGATTCAACCAAAAAAAATTAGAAAGAGTGAAAGGTTCACATATCATGACGAGAGTCATCTGCCGAATCTGATGCATGGTGGAATCAGAAAGCTGAAACATTCTGAAGGATTTGCCATAGACAGTAAAAAGCAATAGAGTTTAATTGGTAGAAAATACAATAACATGCAATACTGATAGAGTTTGATTGTTCGAAATTTGTTCATTCCCGCTCTATCATGTGCAATCATAGTCCGATGCACAATTATGTTCCTAATTTCATTTTTATTTTATATAGACAGAACAGAATATTAATTGTAATAAATTATTCATGGCCGTGCAGGTATGAAATTAGATAGAAAATGAAGGATATCGAATTCGAATTCCGTTTGTCTTCGTTAATTTTTTTTTCGTCGCTATTATTGATAAATGCAACATCAGATTCACAAGATAATATTGATAGCAGTATACGCGAAAATATATACGATCTCATAAGGATTCTTCCACTCTATCTAATATTCTTTGGATTCAACGAATATCGCGCTGTAGTCTGAATTGAAAATTAGAGTTGCCCCCAAAAACAATTAAAGAACAGACTTTCAAAATGCATTTTGTTTAAAATTTCAGTTTTTTTAGTTAAAGATGGCATAATATTCAGTGTTGATAGGCTCATATTTTAAGTTACTCTATGATCTAAAAGTATTTCTACACACCATCAATTTACGTGCTGAAAAAAAAATCTTTACATTCGAAGTGCATTATGTCCTGTAACTAGAGATAAACAAAATATATTTGTTTAACATTTTTAGCAATTGTTTAACAATTTTGTTGAACATTTTCTTATTGATTGGCAAATTGTTTTTTTTTTTGTAAAGGCATGCAGTTTTCTTGTGACTTTCTTTCTCGTTTTCTGAAAATTAAATTTTGTATAAAAGTTTTTGAAAGTTTGCTCCTTAATTATTTTCTTAAGTGTTTTTTCAAAACTTTCTCGACGAAAAGTTGAAGATTTCTATGTTTGCAGATATGCCATACTTGTTCGAGTTAGCAAAAAGTCACTTTATTGATAATGGGTTCGGTGTGCGGAGGCATCGCATGGATAAGAAATATATCAAATGAATCTTAAGTATTTGTGTAAAAGTTTCTTATAACATTTTCCAATATCATCTTCATGTCCAAGACTATGAAAAACAAAAAGTTCTTCCTACTATATTTTATATTATACAATTACTTTCTGAACGAACAGTTTCCATTGAATAATTTGGACAAAAAACTACTTTAACAATTTTGACTGGAAGGACAGCGCGCATTATCTGCTTGTTTAACGACTGGTTGAAAATGTTTAATGCTAGTAGTATGTGGCAAACATGATAGCAAGAATATTTACGAGGTTTATTTAGAAAAACAAGATGGCGTTTTATAAAAAATGACCGAATTAATGAATGAGATGCCAATTGGAAGACACAAAAGTTTAATTACATTTTAAAAAGGCATCGTTAGTAACTGTTCTTTGCACCAATTAAGAAAATGTATTCCAACAATGTAAGATGCAATACATTATCATCAAATTAAATCAAGATGTACTTGAAAACTTTTTTTCATGAGAGCTATTGGTATTGCGTGCGAGAAGCCTAGATTTCAAATACTGCGTAAAAAGATATATATTTTAGTACTCAACCAATATGTTTTGTAATGAAAGGATTTGTAACGTTTCAATAGAATCTACCTTGCTTTGTGTCCTCTCTTGCTATATACTGGCGAAGCTACTACCATATTTTGATATACTATCGCATTTTGAAGAAGAATTGTGCTAAATAGGATGCAGAAAATAATAATATAACTATATACGATCTATTTTATCGAACTTTAGAAGAAGAGGAATTTCTCGCTTTTACACTGAGAGAAAAATTTACTAAATTTTAATAAATAATTGTTTGAATAGTATAGTATTAATATAATATAATATAATACAGAAATCAAACGTGTCAGTAGTGAGTCAATCAAATGGGACTAATGAGAATTATAATGCGGTGTGTAAAATCTTTTTTATATTACATAGGCATTTCGGTATACTAAGGAGATTTTTAAAAGATAGGAAACTAGAATTGTGCACCAAAAAAACAAAAACAATAATATTTAATAAGCATGGGAAGGAAAAGAAGGAAATGAGAGGGTAGAGAGATTGAGGAGGTACAATGTTTTAAGTACTTAGGTTTTATTTTTAATAGAAAAGATGATTATGAAGATCATATAATAGAATTGAGCAAGAAAGGAAGACAAAAAATGGCAGCTAAAAAAGGTATAGGATTTATAAGAAAGATTATATAAGGAGATGGATACTGTTTAAATACTTAGTATAAAGTGTTATGGAGTAAAGATCTGGGGAAGAATTAGATTTAGTTAAATATAAAGGTAAATTATTATTATAGAGAAAGAAAAAAGAGATCAGGAAAAGGAAAAAGATAACTAGCGAGATAAAGGACATGGAGTAATATATTTAGGCAGGAGAACAAATTTGCATTTAGAAATGTGTGAGACACGATTAAAAAGACTGTGATATAATGTTAGGAATATATATTGTACTGCGACATATCTACAGTTGTAGCTAGGAATCGTACTATATATTGTACTATAGTATATTGTATAATATAGTATTGGGAGTACAAATAAGTTTCCGCCGTTTTTTAATCAAAATTAAGCATTTATTGCGAAAGAACGATACATAATGTTTTATTCAAAGTAATGGCATTTTTGGTATCTTTATATGATGTGAAGCGCTGCTCAGATAGGCCATGCGTCATCGATCGGAACAAGTGGTAGTCGGAAGGAGCAATGTCTGGAGAATACGGCAGGTGGGGTGGAACTTCCCATTTGAGTGTTTCTAAGTAGGTTTTAACCGCCGCAACATGTGGTCGAGCATTATCATGCAGGAGAATAATTTTGTCATGCCTGGAGTAGTAGTGGACGCGTTTTTCCTTGAGTGCTCGGCTCAATCTCAATTGTGTTCGGTAGAGAGCCCCAGTAATGATCTCGTTCGGTTTGAGCAACTCATAATACATGACATCAAGCTGATCCCACCAAATACACAACATGAGTTTTTTTTCATGAATATTCGGCTTGGCGGTCGATGTTGAAGTATGGCCAGGTGGTCCTCATGATTTCCTCTTCTTTATCATAGTGGATTCATTTTTCATCACCAGTGACTATACGATGCAAAAAACCCTTTCGTTTATGCCTGGCAAACAGCATTTCACATGTGAAAAATCGGCGTTCAACGTTTCTCGGCTTTAGTTCATATGGAACCCAATTCCCTTGCTTTTGAATCATTCCCAATGATTTCAAACGATATGAAATTGTTTGTTGAGTCACTCCTAATGTAAGTTCTTTTTGCGTTTGGCACGAATCTTCATCCAATAATGCTTCCAATTCCGCGTTTTCATATACTTTCGGCCTTCCGCTACATTCTTTGTCTTCGACGTCAAATTCACCGTTCTTAAACTTTTGAAATCACTCACGACAACTCTCACTTAAGGCAGTATCACTATATGCTTCTACAAACAATCTATGAGCCTCAGCTGCAGATTTCTTGAAATTAAAGAAGTAAATCAAAAGTTCCTGCAAATAACGCTTATTCGGCTCAAAACTCAACATTTTCGTACAAAAAAAATATATGATGCTGAAAAATATATGATACAAAATCGCTAATATTTCAAGGTTATGGCGTTGCCGGATGTCCAATCTTATGATATGTCGTTTTACATCAAACAATTTTAACTATAGTTTATTAGTGGCGCCGTCTTTTGCAAACGGCGGAAACTTATTTGTACTCCCAATATATATGCAATGGTCAGGCTGTGATATGTAAGTAATAAATATTATAAGATAGAAGAACATATATTACGATATTCAAAGAAATGAAAATAAAAAGAATATTAAGAAAATCTTTTATTTTTAGATACTAGCAGTGTGAAAGAATGAATATAGATAAGGAATTTATGTAAACCAAGTCCCCTTCTTGGCTATATAAATGCTGAAGTGTAATAAATTCTATGTTCATAGGCGTTTCGGCTCCTCTTCGAGCCGTCTATAGTGAAGTCAGAATTATAGAAATTATCGTTCGTGGCACAACGGTAGAATACCCATTCAAACGATTTAAATTCAGTTGACACTTAGTTGAAAAATTAGATGGGATTAATTGAAACATGATTATTCCATTCAGTTATAAAAGCAGTTATAAAGAATGAATATGATAAAATAGTAAAAAATATTGACTAAGAAAATCGATCTGTACAGAAATCAAACTTGTTATAATAATGGGTTTTCTACCATTGTATCATGAGCAAAAATTTCTATAATTATTATTTCATTATATACTGAAGATGGTCCAAAGAGGAACCGAAACGTCTATGTATATCTTGATATATGATAAAGGTTTTACCACTTACTGCATTGTAACTCTCATTAGCCTATTTGATTATATTTATAATTACAGATAAATCAAATTAATGATTCTTGTAATAAATGTACGTTTAGTGTACGTGAAATATTCAATTGGTACTATTCAAATATTTACAATATTAAAATTTAATATATTTTCTCTCAGTGTAGATGAAATGGATATACATGATAGATGCTATTGAAGATGAGAGATTAAAATATATTGTTGGTTATGTTGTCCATCGATTTTAATCGAAATAGAGTAACCATTAGCTGTGGATCACTCTTTTAAAAAAAAATATTCATATTTTTATCGAGAACAATATCGAAAAATTAATAAAATATTTAATAATTATGATCGATCATAAAGATCACATTAGATGATTTAATTTGAATTAAATAAAGTAATGACAATTATCCATAATTAGACTCTTGTATAGTCTTGTTAATTTCCCGAGAAATTTAACTCGGGAAAGAACCTATCTTTTTCCCAGAATTTTTTCCGGGAAAGAACCTAGAACTGAGAGAAAACGGTTTCTAAAATGTAAATTTAATTATAAAAATATCAAATTCTTAGCACACACAAAATAAATCCATATTAACTTTAGAATATGGCATCATCTGATATTAATTTTTTGAATGGAATGTTAAAAAATACAAAATATAACAGCTTACAATAAAAAAAGAGGCACATATAATAATAGTAATAATATTGGGTTGTCCGGAAAGTTCGTGCCGATGTTGAAGGAAAATTGAACGCAGAAAATTTTAATTTAATAAATGTATACTAAAATTTAAATTTTAATCGG
>Ga0157363_1000669_pt1 | contig 26658 bp, 7 predicted proteins | sample AttsexASBM1_FD_111477 | JGI IMG/M metagenome (GOLD analysis project Ga0157363, IMG submission 111477) | Fungus gardens microbial communities from leaf cutter ant in Ribeirão Preto, State of São Paulo, Brazil - Atta sexdens ASBM1 | ecosystem: Host-associated > Fungi > Mycelium > Unclassified ... | reverse complement strand
TCATCTTGTCTTTTTTTTTATCCACATAACTAACATCGCAATTATTACAAGAGCTCTTGTAAACATTTTGATTGCATCATGAATCCAACTAGTCTTTTCCTTTTCCTTTTTTTTTAGTTCTATTATTATTATCGATGTAAAATTTGATTCTTTTTTGAATTGAGAAAAAGATGAATTTTAGTGGATATCCATTATTTAAGAAAATATTGATAACATTAATTAAATTATTTTGCTGGAAACGAGGATGACATGTATTATTTTGTCTACAAACCTGTAGATTACATCTCTCTTGTGACAAAGCGGGTGAATTCAAATTAAGAAATCTGCTGCAAAAAGTTGTCTTACGATATCCGTCAAAAACAAGTCTTTGTTTTTTTAACCAATAACATAGTATCCAAAAAAGTTAATCTCCCATCAGTACCAATCTCTATAGTAAATTGTAATCTGATGTAATGAGTTTAAAAATTCTCAAGATATCATTAATGCTCTCTGATGAAGCAGATAGGATAATGTCATCCACATATCGAAAATAAAATAATAATCGTACAGATAAAACTATTGAGAAATTTAATACTAATTGTACTAATTTATTTTGATCTATACATACTTAATATTGTAATTGAATTTATTGTTTAACTAAAATTATAATGGTCGTTTTATACACATATTTCAATTTCATTTCTTCTGATTTCTAGTTTTAAATTTTATTAATTGTAACTATCAGTATATCATCAATTTATTTTCATCTGATCCTAACAGTTAAACAATTTTTGGTGAATAGATTAATTTTTCAAAGAAGAAAATGAGATTATTACTAGTATATCAATTACTTAATTAATTCACATAATTAAGCGATTTCAACGTCTATATTACAAATTTTTAATGTACCATACATATTTAAAAAGAATGGAATCCAATATGGAACATCCAATATGTCAACATTTTTTAAATTTTACTAAATAACTTATGTAATAGCGAATTCGATTGGACGCACTCAATGTGCACATTAAAGCCATCACACAAAATAAAAATGTAAATATATATATTTATAAATAAACATAGGAATCGATTAAATCGTGTATATTCAATACATTTTATTGTACTATTAAATAAAATATGTATTTTATAATTCAAAATACCAGGTATGTAAATATGACCGGAATTTTTTTATAGAAAATACATTTATTGCATGAAAATGATAAAAAATATTTTATTCGAAATATTGCCCATCGGTAGCTATACATTTTTTCACCTGTTTGACAATTTGTGGATGCCACGCCAAAAAAATTGTTGCTCTTTTGAGCCAAACCAGTCATCTAGCCATTTTCGTACATCTTCGTAAGAAGTGAAGTACTTGCTGAGCAAGTGCATGTCCCATCAATGCAAAGTGGTAATCGGACGGAACCGAGTCTGGTGAGTAAGCTGCATGCGAAAGTATTTCCCAACCAAATGCCTCAATCGTTTCTTTGACCAGTTTTGCTGTGTGATGGTGCATTATCATGAAACAAAATCACTTTGTGTTGCCTTTTTTGATATTCCGGTCGTTTTTTACACAAAGCTTGATTCAAATTGATCATTTGTTGTCGATAACATTCAGTATTATCGATTTCGCCGTTTTAGCAGCTCATAATAGATCCACACCTTTCTGATTCCACCAAACACAGAGCATTGTCTTCCGTCCATAGCGATTTGGCCTTGCAGTCGATATCGATGGTTCACCTGGAGTTACCCAGTGATCTTTTACGCTTAGGATTCTTAAAATATATCCACTTTTCATCGCCAGTCATAATTCGATGGAGAAATGATTTTCTTTTGTACCTAGCGAGCAGCATTTCGCAAGTGATTTTTCGGTTTTCTTGCTGTCTTTCATTCAGTTCATGTGGAACCCATTTTCCCATCTTCTGGATCTTTCCCATGGATTTTAAATGTATGGAGATGACTTGTCGTGTCACATTCAATTGATTCCGCGAGTTGTTGTTAAATTTGAGCGTCATCCTCATCCAACAATACTTGCAATTCGCTGTCTTCAAACTTTTTCGGTGATTTTCCACGTTCTTCATTTCTCACGTCAAAATCGCCACTTTTGAATTTTTTAAACTACTCAAAGCACTGTGATTTACCAAGAGCATGCTCACCGTAAGCTTCGACAAGCATTCGATGCGATTCTGCAGTAGTTTTCTTCAAATGGTAACAGAAAATCAATGCTGTCCGCAAATCATAGTTTCCAGGCACAAAATTTGACATGTTCAACGCTATTACAAACTATACTGTTGTATGAAACTTGTATTGTTGTGAGTTGAAAATCTTTGTCAGATGTCAGAACAAGGAAATGGCATCAATGGCGCTGTCTGACAACTACATTGACAGCTATACCATATTGGTAAATTCCGGTTTTATATTTACATACCTGGTATTTGCATTCATTTTTATATTCAAATCAGTGGCTTTAATATGTATCAATGCGCACTAGTGCTTTCAATCGAATTCGTCATAATATTGTAATTTTGAACCGAGAACCTGATAACTTAGTAATAATATTACTAAGTTTTTGAATTTATAATTTTTTGAATTTGTTTTAGTATTGAGAATGACCCGATCAACGTCAAAACGTTTGTTATTTATTTCGGAATTATCTATTAATAATATAAATGTTCTTAATTTATTTTTAACTAGCTTATAATTTTTCTATTTATTTATATTAGTTTATTCTAAGTGAACTATATTATTAATTTATATTTAAGTCTTTTTTTTTTAAATCCATCCTTCACGGTTGACATAAAATTTCTATTTGTAGGCATCTGAAACAAATGATTTGGTGTCACTTTGATCTTAAATGTCGCTATCATTGAATTGTAGTTTTTTATTTATATCTAACTTATATCATTGTAGTTTTTTAAATAATAATTTTTAACAAAATAATAGTCATCTAAAATTAAAGGTTACGATTTTAGTGAAAATTTTTTCCGTTTTTTAATAGTGCAATGAAAACGGTTAAAATATTGAAAAAAAGAAATACATTTTTAAATTATTAATACAATAATAAAGGACTCTAAATAATAACAATTACAAAAATAATTACAATAAGTTTACAGAATATTAAAGAGCAATACTACTGCCTTACTTGTTGCGTAAAATTATTTATATATCCTAAAGATAATGACATGTTTCGGTTGCCTGTTCGAGCCCTCTTCAGAAATTCAATAAATTTAATTAAAGATGTAACTTTATCTTTTTAAAGTAGAACGCTTTTTGATAAACTGTTTCTAAAATAAAAAAGGCTGCTTACATGACGGAAGACCGTGTGGAGAATCTGGTTAAGCTAACAATGGAAATTTAATGTAGTTTTTTTCTTTCAAATAGTTAGCAGAGTTTTCAATTTTTATTCTGGTAAAAACTTATCGATCATGGACAATTATCAGTCGGTCGAAATAACGAATGTATACAATAAAAGATTTAAAGTCAGTCAGTGTAATAACTATAAAATTCAATATAATAAATAATATAAACTGATAAAAACTGTGTCAAAATGATAAAATTGTATAATATAATAATATGTCCATAGTCAGAGGATGACCGATGTGAATCTGGCGCTCAACTTTATCAAAAATAAAAATTAATACCGTAAGCCGTTTGTACTTCGTTTGTACTTGTTTGTACCGATTATTATTTCGTTTGTATCTCAAACAATTAAACAAAAAATGAAAAATAAAAATTGGCCAACTTTAAGATTTTTTAATTTCATTTATGCCATTCGAAAGAGAATCATTTGTACCGTTTGTACCTCTCCTTTCGTTTATACCTCAAAGGGTTCAGAAATACAGCGGGTTTCAGATTTTGTGCGACCTATATAGCGAACTTAGCTAATTTTCAAGATATCGAAATGGAACCGGCGGAAAGAGAATCGTTTGTACTTGTTTGTACTTATCTCCAAATCCTTTTAGGTGCAAACGAAAATAGGGAAGGTACAAACGGGTACAAATGATTCTCTTTCAAATGCCGTTTGTCTCATTTCGATATCTTGAAAATTGGCTAAGTTCGCTATATAAGGATTGCACAAAAACTGAAACATGCTGTATCTCCAAATCCTTTGAGGTACAAACGAAAGTAAGAGAGTTACAAACGGGTACAAACGATTCTCTTTCGAATGCCGTTGGTCTCATTTCGATATCTTGAAAATTGGCTAAATTCGCTATATAGGGATCGCGCAAAAACTGAAACGCGCTGTATCTTCGAACCTTTTGAGATACAAATCAAAGTAGAAGTATAAACGGGTACAAACGATTCTCTTTCGAATGGCAAATGAAATTAAAAAATCTTAAAGTTGCGCGCTGGCCATTTTTTATTTTTCATTTTTTGTTTAATTGTTTGAGGTACAAACGAAATACAAATGGATTGATTACAAACAAATACAAACAAGTACAAACGAAGTACAAACGGCCTACGGTATTAATTTTTATTTTTGATAAAGTTGAGCGCCAGGTTCAGAGGACGAAATAAATTATAATAAATTAAATAACTTATAATAAATTAAGGAAACACGATAACGGATGAACACTAACTGAATAAATGATTGCAAAGTTAAATAATCTATATGTATGCTTTATGAAGATCCTCTGTTTGTTTTGGGACCTGTTTTATTTGTTTTTTAATATTGAGTATTTTAGAGATTAAGCGCTTTCTATAAAAAGATTCTTCATCGAATTTTTTAACGTTCGTAATTATACACGTACTTCATTCTATGATCAGTTAACAAAACGAGCAGAGGTGTTTCAGTTTATATGGTTTCTATGTTCAGTTGTTTTTAAGGATAATTGTCTGCTTGTCTATCCGACATAGTTCTATTTTAAGAAGATGGAATCACATCTGTAATTATTATTAAATTTATTGAATTTCTGAAGAGGGCAGGCAGCCGAAACATGATATTATCTTTAAGATATAAAAAACAATTTTCAAGTACTGCGGTTGGCTCTTTAATACCCTGTAAATTATGTCATTGTAATTATCATTTTTAAATTACTATTAAAAATTGAAAGCAATCGATTCAATAATTTTTGAGAAATCGTATTACCAGGTTGGAAAAAGTGATTTTAAGAAAAATACGTTTTAAGTTTCAATAAAATACAATTTTGTTATACATATGTATCTTAATCTGTTATTTTAGAACATATAACAAGTCAAGCAGACAGGACTTTCTTTATTGCTCCACTTTTTTCTTAACAAATTTGTGTTGCATGATGTGCTCTACCGACCCTCACCCTTCTCGATTTATTATTCATCCAATTTATTGCAATATTTGATTGGATTTGATTCAATATTGATATCTAACATATCCATGATTTTTAGTAAACTCGAAAATCCATCGTTGAAGATATAGGTGATAACATACATTAATCACAGCGACAAGTTTAATAGTTATAGTATCGCAAAATGAAATTTTTGTGGTAATTTTCCAAATATAAACATTATATCGTCGTTATGTATTTTGATTAAAATCGACGTATCTTTCTAATAATTGATTTTGAATCATCGTATATAGATTTTAAGTCTCCCAATTTTTTGAATGTAATTCCTTTGAATATTTGAAATTATTTTCTTTTACCTTGCTGCCTCGCCTGCTGCCACTTATACCAACTATCTTCGTCTTTCAGACTGATGTTGCGGGTTCAATTGTTATCAGTAGAGCACTTATTAAATCTGTAGTTCCTTTATTAAATCCATAATTAGCACAGGCTTTTTCACCAAAGTGTTTTTCTTTCCTACAATTTCTGAAGCACCTATCTTTTTCCTAACATAATTTACACATTCTTTTTTCCTAATTGTATATGATATCGTCGTAAGGCTTCAAATTTACGATAGTATATTTTGTTATCGCTATTACTTATATAATTGACATATTTCATGTTATGCAATTCAATAGATTTTTTAAATTTCACAAGTTTCGTCTACTTTTTTCCTATCGAATACCTTCACTATTTATTGCGCATTTATGTGCATGCAACCAATTTTCATAATCTTCTATCCTTTCTATACTTTCACATCCTTTTTAGTGCAATTTAATAGAAATGTTAGTATTTTTTTCGAATAATAGTCAATGATTGATGAAATATCACGTAAGGAACTAAAGCCTCTTTTTATCCAGGTTCCGTCACCTGAAACAATATAAGTTTCTCAACTTATTTGCCTTCTATTGCTGTTGCTCTTAATTCTTTTGTCTCTTTAATGTTATTTTTCAAAGATACATCACATATTGTTTTTGCGTAAAAATGAAAATTTTACGATGATTTATTTAATAAATTACGGTAAATTAGTTAGTAATTTTTGGAAGTTGATACAATGGTAATGTTAAAAAATTATAAAAATAAAATAATTTGATGTAAAAGCATTTATAGCCTTTATTATATTCAAAACGCTTTATTTAACTCATTTTCATATTGATATTACATTGTTTATTATTAGCATACAATATAATATACTACGCAACAATTAGGGGATCACTTAAAAATCTGTTAAAACTTGTTAAAAAAAAATTTTGTTGATTTAAGAAATCGCCAGAAATCGCAGGACAATTTTTCTAGGTGCATTTTAAAGGGTGAAACTTCTATTTTGAAACAGTTCATATGATATTTGCCGTTCCATCGAATGATTTTTTCATTCGATTTCACACATTTTGAAAAAAAGATCATTTGATGGGACGGCAAATATCATATGATCATCATATGAACTGTTTCAAAGTAGAAGTTTCATTTTTTAAAACGCATCCAGAAAAATCGTCCTGCGATCTCTGGAAGCGGAGATATTGTTTCTTAAATATCAACAAAATTTGTAGATTTTAAAGTGATCTCCTAATTGTTGTGCGTAGTGTATATTGTCATCGGTTCGCGTAAAGGAGGCACGTTCGTGTCTCATAGCTTAACGCCGAGACACTACCAGTGTCCAGATACCAATAATAAATATTATAAATATATAATTAAAGAACTAGATACATAGTCTAAACTAAAGGAACTTCAAATAAGTTTTTTTTTTATTGGGATTCCAAAAAATATAACAAATACAATAATCTTAAACTATTTTGTACATATTTTGATTTTTTTTATTCGTACAATTTTTATATTTTTTACTTTACAATTAAACTTATAAAACTTTCATTTATTTGCTTGCTATTTTAACGAGACTGTAAAATATTAGACTGTTAAAGACATTTTATTACTGTTAAAGACATTTTTTTATTAAGATAAAAACGAAAACATAATTATATAGGGTATCTCGTAATTCATCCGACAATGCTCGTCGGCAAGTAGAACGAACTAAATTAAATCAAAAAGTCCTCTCCATTTTGCAATTCGCAATAGTTAATAAGATTATTGATATTATTTATTAAAAATCGCTGAATATTGATTTTCAATAATTTTTGACTCAAATATTATCAATTTTACAGAAAAACAGCGAGAGACAAAAATTGTTGATTTTCTTTTCCTAAAGTTCTGAGAAATTTTTCAGAATTTTTTTTAGAATTTTTTAATACCTTATTTTCTCATGTTGGTAAAATGCTCTAAAAAGTTGATAAAAAATTCTGAAAAAATTCTTAGAGTTCCATGAGAAGAAAATAAACAATTTTTGTCTCGTGCTGTTTTTCTGTAAAGTTGATAGTATTTGAGAAAAAAATTGTTGAAGATCAATATTTGGCAATTTTTACTAATTAATATCTTGTTAATTATTGTGAAAATTGCAAAAAATCGTAGAAGATTTACAATTACTTCAGTCCGCTCTACCTGCCCAACAAGCGTTGTCGGAATTACGGAACATCCTGTACATCAAAAATAAAATAATCTTTTTATAATTGCACTACTGCTGGAATATCTATAATAAATAGAAATATAAAATAATTTTAAGTAATTCAATAAAAAGCTAGATTTTAAAATATAAAACAATGAATTATGTAAAAACAACTGGAATTTTTAATCTGCATTGCTTTATATTTTTTAATCACTGTCAATCTAAGGAATCATATATTGAAAACGGATTTTAATATCGATTAGATTTTAAATTTAGTGAAGTCCTATTATTATTTTATCAGCAATTTCTCAATGAGAATATTAGAAGAATATTGTTTTATATTATGCATTAGTGTGAAAAATATAAATAAAATCTATTTATACATAAAACTTATAAAGACAAATTTTAACAAAACTACTAAATTATCATTTTACTGTAATTTTATCGTAAATAATGTCAAATTGAATTTGACAGTAATTTTACATCTCTATTTTTGCGGCATTACGGATGTTTGTAGTAATACTAGATATCGTAAAATGTCTGAAAAATTGATCGAGGTAAATTCACTAGAACGCAAAATTTTTTTGCACCTTACAATCCAATTCCAAGAATTCTCGTTACAAATACAAATTGATTTTGCGTTGGATATCATGCATACATACGCGCACCTACGTATTTATGCACGCAGTGGACAATAATTATTGCTGAACATTGCAACCATATTCGATGGAATCTATCTGCTCGTTCTGTAATTATCGATCATAGATTGTAATTAAACCACGATTTTGATTGGAACAATATCCAAATTTTAAACGAAGAATCATGTTATTATAAGCGTTTAATATCTGAGATGATAAATATTAAAAAAAAACAAATCGACACAAAGAATCTAAAAAAAACCTATACATCTATCATAAACAAAATTTGACATTATTTTTATCTTAGTCATTGTTAATTTATCTAATTTCCCCTCAGAAAATCTGACTGCCATATTGGTTACATAGTTTTAAGTTCAAATTTTATTTATTGATACACATATAATTTATTTTTGATGTGTAATTTGATAATGTATAATGTGTGATAATTTACGAAAACTTTCTGACTGGAATTAATTTTCTCATATCATCATCGATGTTCTAATTTTTCTGACAAAGTTAAGAATATAAGTAATAAGTTGACGACTGACAGGTAAATGTTTCACGTGGATGAAATTATTGTTCACGTTAAATATTTTTAACATCATTTTCTTCTCTAGAACAAAGAGAAATTTCAAACATTCGGCCTGTAAATCGTATGTGAGTAGTCTCTGTTCTTTGTGGAATGTTCGTGGTCAATAACCTTGAATATTGTCTATATCATTGTCTTATCGTCTATATCATCGAATATCATCTATATCATCGTCATATGTTAATTCTTATGTAATGTGATAACTAGTATTTGAAGATGGCTCAATGAGGAAATCGAAACATGCAATGCGTTTTTTATAGAATTTTTTATATAATTATTATATTATATTATAGATTTTTTTATATAAGCTTAATTACGTTTTGACTCTTATGTGCCCTTCACATCTTCGATTTATTTTTTTAAAAAATTAAGAGACCTGTATTTTTTGTTATTTGATTTTGAATTTCTTTATGTTGAAATTATGGCTAAAATATTGGATGAATAGCGATATTTGTAATCAGAAAAAGCTTTTGAAGGCTCGTACAGAGCGATTTTTTTGGGAAAAAGGCAAAATAAAAATTTATTCTGATATCTCCAATGTGTACAACAATGTAATTAAGATGTACATAATTTTATTATTAAAAAATTTTCAAGAATCAATTTGTAAAATTTGGCTCTGTACGCGTCCTTCGTAGCTTCATAAAAAAAGAAATCATAAGATCTTATGATGTAATATTATTCTTCTTGGAGATAAAATAGTAGCATAAAGATAGATATCTATACCGTAAATAAAGAGCATATTACGTATTTTATTTATTAAAATGTTTTTAAGAATGAAATTGCAAAATTTAGTTCTTTAATAGGCTTCATAGTTTCATAAAATATAAACTAAAACGTTTCAAAATATTTCTTTTACGAGACAATTTATGATAAAGTCTTATAGAATGCAATGTCTTATGTAACTGCATAACTGAGATGGCTTGTATAAATGAGATGGCTCCTGTCGATGGCTCTTAAAATTTTAGAAATATACTTTTCAAGAGCTGTTCTTTCAGATAAAATAAAAAAAAGATTTTTTTCACTCTGGTGTCCATTTTTAAGAAGGTTCGACTATTTGGTCGACAAAAAATGCGACTGAAATAAATTATCATTGCAGCGATTTCGTATCATCTGAAATGTTAGTGTAATGAATTGCGGATACTATTTTATGCTATATTCTTAGTAAATTATTATTGTGTAGAATATTAAATGTATGAGATTGTCAACGACTCAATCGAGGTCGAGTGTATATTTGACAACGTTGCACTTCGCGATATGATGGGCAATGAGCTATGGATTTTGGATTATATGAAGTTGACTTCATATTGTGCACTGCGGCGTTTTAAAAGTCTGTTACTATAAAATATAACTAATACGATCCGTGAAGTAAAAATAAACTTTGTGACAATAACGCTTTAAATTCATACGATAAAGTTCGATTTTTTTTTGTACACGATTGTTGGTATTTCATCTGCCAAATCCTAGTTTTTCAAAGTTTTAAGTTGGCTGAGTGTATATATTAAATTGGTTATTATCTACTTCGGAACAACCGCCTTCTATAAGGCGATATATTTAAAATGATCAATTTCAAAATAACATTATAAGAAAACTACACGGTCAATATTACTCAAATTGTGGGATTATTTGTGTACAGTATTTATCTACATCATATAAAAAAATTAAATCTCTAAATTACTTTCGACTAATAATCGAACCTCCTTAAGACTCTTAAGTAATACCTTAAGATTAATACGGCTCTATGATTAGTTTAAGACATTTTAAGATTGTACTTAAGGTGAGCTTAAAGAACCGACTATGAAATACCTTCCTTATTATATAAACATTATCAAAGAAATCTTTAAACTATGATGTATCTCTCCGAAGACATTAGTTTAAAAGAGAAGAAAGAGATATTAGTTTTTAAATAAAGGGATTTCTTAATACTTTTATGTTACAGTTTTATACACGATGTTATGCTTTAGCGCATGAATTTGCGCATACTTATATCAATGTATTCGAAAAGCTCGCATTTTAGAATCTTTAGGTCTGTTTTTTATAGCTGAACTATACATATTTTTTATAGCTGAACTATACATATATGTCCTACCCATCACACATCTAAATTTTAGAGTGCCTTTTCTTACACTGCAATGAAATTTTATAATATTCTGTCATCTGCCTTACCCTCTCTTTCGATGTTTTCTACATTTTGTTCAGAAATAATCCAATACGTTCCTTAAATCGTGATTGAAAGTAAATGTTTATACATTTCATCTATTTTTTTTAAATGAATTGCGCATGTTATTATATTCACATCTTGCCTTTCTTTACTGACAATGAGAATCCTGTTCTCTCTTATGCACTTTGTATATTGGTGAAGCTAATTGTATTATTTGTATTAGACTGTATTTCATGTATTTGCAATTAATTGTTTTGAATTTGCTTGTTCAGAATTATCAAAATCTAAAATTAACTCTGATTTTCAGGACTTCAAATTAGCTGCTTAGTTGACATCCCATCTATTATGTTGCTGATGCTCAATATCACTTATTGTTTCTTTTTGTTTATTAATGTTAACAGTTGCATTCAATGAAGTTATTATTATTATTATTATTATTATTGTATACACTTTCAGAAGTTAGGCCCTTCTAACTTCTAGTATCTTTTAACAATAATAACGATATTGTTATATTATCATTACACAGCTTTTTTGCTATGTTCAAAACCTGCATAACAATTATGTAACGATATCGTTATCGTTTGTCATTGAGAGTATTATAGAGTAGAGACCTTGAAGTGAAATAGGTATTTGGCCGAAGTGAAAAAAAAATTCTAATGCAATCTAGTGCAGAAATAAAATAACAGATTCTTTGTAGGCATTAGGACATCGTAATTGTTGATAATAAATTATTTTTACTTCTTGTAGTAATTATATAGTACATTAACTTTCAATTTACAAAAATATGCATTACGTTAAAAAATTAAAGTAACCTTATTCTGCCCTCCAAAAATAGGCAATTTTTCAAGAGAGTGTATTATCGTATAATAAAAAATAATTATAATGTCATAATTCTAAAAACATTTAAAAGCTTGAAGTCGCGATTTTAGATAACAATCTGACTGATTTTCTATGGATCTACATGAATACAAATGGATATCCGACAAATCTGAACACTTTTTATGAATAAAATTCCATCGTAAATTTAAAATTGCACATAAAACAATTTTAAAAGAAGGCATTTTTATTTTTAATTTGTGTACTTTTTGTGTGCGGGTGTTGTATGACTTTTTTCATCGAATTATTCGATATTGATGCCTAGTTTTACGATTAAGAATTAATTGCCTGAAACGAAAAGCGCCTTTCTAACTTTGCTCATAGAAGAAGAACGGTATAATGAGATATATTTTTTTAAATTAATAGAAAAATTTCTCTTGAATTCTATTTGTGCGTCTATTATTTTTTTGATAAAGAAATTTTTCATTAAATTTCGCTTAAATGAAACATTAAAAATTAAATGATGACATATTATCATTCAACTTGATGTATACCAGTTAGAATCGTTGAGAACTATGATCTTAATTATAATTTGTATCCTTCATGTTTGAAGCAACGACTTTGAGTAAAACAACATTTGCTTGATTTTATCGCAGCACTTGTCGCATATTGTGTGGAGGTTGCACAGTCGGATTTACGCTTCTTTGTGTGTTATGTATACGATGTATATACAGTAAGAACAAAAAATATTCGTACAAAAAAATTTTTTATAAAAAAAATTGCATTTTTTTTATAGAAAATAAACATTAATTAGCAATTTTATATATTCCAACATAACGATGACAATTTTTGACTTACAACAGTTCGACTGAAGAAGGTATTTATAGTTTTGTATTTAATCTGCAATTGATATTAATATTAATAACTCTAACGGTTTTTCTATGTATAATATTATACGTTTTTAAAAAATTTTTTCTTCTGTTTAGTGGTTTCTTTTATACACTGTAATTATTTATTAAATGTATTTGTAATTTAACAATTGGTTTCTTTGAAAACTTTCTTTTAAATAGATTTTAAATTTTCATTGAAGAAACGTGCGAGTATTACGAACGTCCCGATTATATTGAGCGATTTCAATAACTTTCACTATTTCAATGGACCACATATTTTTAACAAAGATTTAGCCGAAAACGTAATCTTTATCACGTAAATTTTCAATGCAGCACCTGACAATTATTTGTTAATATCTGTTAACGTTTTAACTAAATGTGTGCAAATGAAAAATCGATTTGTTTTAGAATGTGCAAACGAAAATCTATTGATTGGTACTGTTTCGAATCCGTTTCTGTTAAATTTAAGTTAAAAACGTAATTTCTATGGTGTGAAGTTGGTTTGTCCCCCCTTATTTGTACACTTATTTTTTTAATCAGATAACTTTTTAATCAGAGAGTGCAAACGAAAAATCGACTTGTTTCAGAATGTGCGAACGAAATCCTATCAATTCATGCCATTTTGAGCATAGTAGGTGCGAAAAATTGACTTGATTCGGAATGTGCAAATGAAAATCTATCGATTAAGATCTTTTCGAATCAGTTTACTCGAAGTTGGGAGACTAGTGTGAAGTTAGCCCCCCCCAAATTGTTTTTTTAATAATTTTCTTATTTGAAGTAGTGCAAACGAAAATTCAAAGTGTGCATAAATGTGCAAATGACGAGCAATCGAATGAGCTATTAAAAATTAATTTTCTCAAAAGTTGGGGGGCCAACTTCACATAGGTAATATATTTATGTATTATAATAATATATATAATACTGAATATATTTATTTAATCTAAAAATATTTTTAAATATAAATGTATAAATAAGCAAATAATGTAATATTTCCTAACAATAATAAATTCAGTTTATAATATTTAATAAACATTTGTGATTTATTACATTTGATTTTAATATAACGTTTCTTATCTTAAAAATAATTGTATTTTTGTTTATTCAAATAATTTATTAAATAAAATAAAACATTTTTCTAAACGAAATAAAATTTATTAAAGTTAAATATGTTTTTAATTTCAATTTAATATATTTATGTATTAATTAATACAAATTAATACAAATTTTTATACAATTCGACATTTAGGCTGCGAATCTTGATTTGATATTTGGTTATCGCTTGACACTGTAAGCGTTTTCATGTCTTGGGATCTAACTGAATTGGATACAGAATTGACAAAGAACCGCGATATAGTTCACAAGAAATATCACTTGCCGATTTTTCTCAAAATTTTTCATGATTTGTTTCTTATGACAAAATAATAAGAAATATATCATTAATTTTAGTCCAAATTCGTAATAATTTAATAGGCGTCTGCCTATTAAAAAATAATTTTATTTAATTGGATATTTTTTACAAATACCCAATTTTTTATGTTTAAAACAATATTTCTTATAAATAAATATACACCTGATATTTTGAAGCTCGATGCACATATAAAACACCAAAATATTATAGTTAATCACAGTTAAGAGTAATTACTAAAAGTAAGTAATTAAAAGAACTTCCAGCTATGTTTCCAACTGTAAAAAGTTCTTTTCGAGAGGATCATTTCTTAATTATTATTAATTATTATTTTGGTGTTCTATATCTTCTAAATTCTAATATTTATTTAATCAAATAACATTTTTTAAATTACCATTTACAAAACATAAATTAATTCACAAGAACTCCTTACTTGTCCAAAAGAAATTTGATGACAAGGCAATAGTAGTCAGGTATGGTAGTCGTTGCGCAAATAATATACAGATATAATACAAAACTCTGTGGACTTGGTTATGCGAAAATTGGAAAGTAAAGCCTTAACATTTTTTTTATTCAGTTTCCATTGCTCTTTTATTATAGATATGTCGATGATATAATCATGGCGGCACCTACCTACTTCTTTGGTCAATTCTTGACATTTTTAACTCTCAGCATTCAAAGCTCCAATTTATTATGGAGGTTGGAGGAGATAGATTGAATTTTTTGGATGTTACCTTAATTAATAATAATAGTGTAATAGAATTTGATATGAATTGGTATCACAAACCAACGTTTTCGGGTAGACATTTAAATTTTTTATTGTATCACTTTATCTCTCAAAAGAGATAAAGAGAGAGGAAGAGAAATGTTACGATATTAATTGATAGAATAATTTTGCTTTTGAATCCAAAATTTTACTTTAACAATTTTTGTCTTATAATTAAAATACTGTTAAAGAATGATTGAGTTTCATTTTTGATAATATTAATAATCGTCTGAAGAACATTATTAGGTCTAACATCATAAAAAGTAAAAATGAAAATAACATTGAAATTGTGCGACTTTCATGGTTTACTGTGTACCTTGTGTTCCTAATATTACCAAAAAGTTTAACTAAAAGATTAAATAGCGATATTAAAGTATCGTTTTATAGTAATAATAATAAAACGAGAATTCATTAAGATGCAGCCGCATAATGTGAAATCAAATGTCATGTATAAGATTTCTTGTAAGAATTACGACGCGAGTGACGTGGAACAGACGAGCAGGAAGTTGAAATTCAGAATCACGGAGCACAGGAATCATATCCAGTGGAATACATTTACCTGTTCGATTACGGTAACTGATCACCGGCTGCAAGAAAAAATGAGACTGATTTGACTAGGAGAACATTGCAATTTTGGATGAGGAACCTCAATATAGGAAAAGATTGGTTTCGGAAATGTTATACATCAGGAGAGAGAGATAGACAGATGCATGGGCTTAATTTACAGACAGACATGGAGGGACCTACTTATTGATAGGCTATAATGTTGACTTGTTTTGTTTCTAGTCAGGGTCGTTCTTACATATAAGCTTTTCCATCTTAACTATTGGTTGTTATTTGATTTCTCTTTTTTTAATTATAATATAAAAAAATTATAATATAATATAAAATAATAAAATAAAAATAACGCGTTATAACTTTAAAGTTTTTAAAATCAAAAAATTTTAACTAATTTTTAAAATCAGTACACTTAATCTGACACTAACTGGTCAACAATCAAAGATTAGTTTTTAACAAGATAATTTACGTTTATTGTTTGCAATATGTATTCCGTTCGTGGTGAACTTCCTTACTTTCATTATGATTTAAATTTATTAAGATTTTCCAAATTTCATCTTTGATAAATTCAAAAATAATTTTCTTTTCTTTTTAACATTCATCTGAGTTTAATTCTTGTATAGAGATTTTTTAATGTAACGGAGGAAGTTCACTATGACAAGATAATTATTATAGAGTGTCCTAAATAATCGCCAAATATTTCATGGGCAGGTAGAGCGGATTAAATTGAGTCGAAAAGTCCTCTATCATTTTGCAATTTTCGCAATAATTAATAAGATATTAATTAATAAGATATTAATTACTATAAATTGTTGAAAATTTCTTTATATAATCTTTAATAATTTTTCACTCAAATACTATCAATTTTACAGAAAAACTACAAGAGATGAAAATTGTTTATTTTCTTCTCATAGAATTAAAAAAATTTTTTTTCAGAATGTTTTAATATCGTATTTCCTCATGTTGGTAAAAATATTATAATAAAATATTTAATAAGAAAATGCAGTACTAAAAAGTTGATGAAAAATTCTGAAAAAATTCTTAGAGTTCTATGAGAAGAAAATAAACAATTTTTGTCTCTTGCAGTTTTTCTAAAGTAAGATAATAAAGTTGTAAATAATAAGTAAAGTTGATAATATTTAAGTAAAAATTTATTAAATTTATTAACCAATTTTCGACAATTTTTAGTAATATCTTGTAAACTATTGCGAAAATTGCAAAATGATAGAGGACTTTTCGACTCAGTTTAGTTCTGCCCACAAAATATTTGGCGATTATTTTGGGACACTTTGTGTATTGTATTTATAAGGATGATTCACGTCTGAAGAGGACTAAAAAATGAGTCGATACATGAGTAAGCGCGTACTTTAATAAAGAGTTTTTGTGTTATATCTGTATATTATTTGCAACGACTACTGCGGCTGATCCTTATTGTCTTGTTACCGCCAAATTTCTTCTTTATAATTTTTGGAATAAATATTGATACTTTTTAAATTCAATTTAAAATTTTTCTATTACAAAAAAATGTTTACTTTATTTTTACATTATCATCTTTTAATTTACGTAATATTCACTGCATTATTCAAATAAATATTGCATTGCTTGTATTAAAAAGAATTTTTTTTTAATCAATTGAAATTTTTTTTTAATTTAATTTTTTTTTAGTGTATATATCAAGTTTTAGAGAATGATTCAAAAAAATATTTATACAATTGAAATTCCATCAAGTTGACGCGATTATCAGTGCACTGTTACGGATGCCAATTTTTTCACAATTTTTTTATAATATTGTATATAGGTACTAAAAATACGATGCGATAATATACGTGCTATACAATATACGTACAATACATATATACGTACAATACATATATACAATTTATAATAACTTTTTAATCGAAAAATGATACAGTAAATTACTGAAAAATGTTATTTAATATTATTAAATCTTATTTGTTAGATTATTTTCAATTTGAATACTTTTAAACTAATATTCCAATTTTTCTGTTAGTAATCCATTAGTATAACGACTTTGCATTTATGAGTTTAAACGTTCAAATTGTAAATTCAAGATACATATTTACTGTACAAACTAATGTCTAATGAACATCAATAAGTAATAGAAGATGCTTTCTAGACAACATGCTTAAAAAAAGACATTTTATATTCCGATTTTAGGCTTTGTGTTGTTTGGCGAAGCTTGGTGCATACAAGGGTAAATCCAGAGAAATTATTCTGGGGAAGGTATGACGAAATGTAACATTTACTTATTATTGATGTTATTTTTAATATTTTCTAATTATTTTTATTATTTTATTGTTTTATTATATTTACTATTACTATTATTATGATCATAAAATAATGTTTGGTATTCAGCATTTTATTAACCAGATATACTTTTACATACATATTAACATAATATAAAATGTAATTTAAAAACAAATTTTGTTATACGTATAATAAATTTTAACTTTCTGTTTGAATAGGATGACTATGATACAATGTACGTGAAGTAGGACATCTATTATGGAAAAGTAGTACAAAAGTAGTACATTACCATTTTTATCAAGAAGATCAACAAACACTAAAAAAAAAGAAAGGGAAGCGAAGAATAAAATAAAAACATTGATCTGAGACCTGTATTATTTTGTATTTCTTTTAAACTTCTTTTAAATTTATTTAGATAATACGAACAAAACAACTTTATTATAAAAAATTTCTAAAATGAAATTTAAAATGAGATAGATATATAATGGGACATTGAGAAAAGAAGAAGCAAAGATGCTGAGTACAAAAAGTATAAGCAACGCGAATAAATGTCCAATGTCTAATCATCTTATATAAATCAATAAGGCGATTTTATATTGGATACTCATTGATTTAGTGGTCTTAATATCGTATTCCATGCTTATTTTATACTATGTGTTAATATATTTCATGTGCGACAGTGTCACAGAAGTTATTAACTTAATAACTTCCCTTCACTCACTCTTAAGTTCCAAAAGTAGTACAAAAAAAAAGTATACATTGATAATCCGTCCAGACGCCCGAAAAAAGAGTACATGGACGCCAGGAAAAAGAGTACGGATGATCACCCTATATTTGGAGAAATCTAGGAGAGAGGGGGAAGGTCACTCCTTCCGCCCCCCTCTCTCTTGTATCCGGCACTATGTACTTAGAACGCTTATTTTTGTAAGATTTAACAAAATATTATCGCAAGGAATATTACGCAAGATGTAACTGCATACCAAGGAAATTGAATAGATGATCGCGGGCGGTATCACGAGATATATATATCTATAGTTCCTGCGAAAGGATATATTTTTTAGCTGGCGGAATATCACAAAAGGCGGCATTAACTGTGATTACATGTTACCGAAGGCGTGTACACAAGATTAAGCATATCAGCTGTTTATACGATATCGAAATAAAAAATATATTTTTTCTGATAGTTGTGTCGACGATAAAAAATTTAGTAAATCTCTCTAGTTCGTAATATTATTTAATAACAAATAATAAAACAAAATTAAAACGAGCAATCTATTAAAATTAAATGATAATGTTTACTTAAAAGCATAGGAATTCGTATTTAATGATTAAAATGTTTCGAGTTGTACAGAGTACTGAAGAAATGAATAATAAACTATATAATACACCATATATAATACCTTATAAATTAATATAAATTATATTAAAACAATTAAAAAAAGACAATTTTAAATAACTGTTTAATTGTACGCACTCTTGAAATTGTCAAAATAATAAAAACGGACTAATGAGAGCGAAGCGCTGTAAGCGTTGCATAATTTTTATGTGTAAATCTTCGATTTATTAGATCAGCATCAGAACATTTTGATTTACGTTTGAATCATCTTCAGCAATAATCCACAAAATTACATCAATTGAGTTAAATTTCTTGGCTAGAGAATTCTCAGTCATTGCACATAGTTAATAATTTCAGTGGAAGTTGCAATGAAGAAGATTGATCTTCGCTATTTTCCACTGGTAAAGTAATTAAAAATTGACGATATAATCATGTGTAATCTTTTTATACGAGGAAAGTACATACAAATACAATAACTATCTCCAAGGATCCAAAAATGAGAAACTTATATAAATAAAATCCGCAGTATATGTTAATAAAAATTTTAGCAACTAGCATTGTGTCAAAATTCACCGATCGTTCGTATCAAGAGACACGTTTAAAATGAGTGAATTGTTAAATAAAATTATGGAACATTGATTTTCTAACACTAAAGATAACGGATTTATATGAAGAATAAAAGTAAATCTGAAGGTTGATCCATAACAAATATAGTTAGTCATGTAAATTATTAAGTTGATTGATACATATGAATGGTGTAAAAATTCAGTGTCAGATTGTAAGTTTAATCCGTTATTTTGCATCTTAATATTTCGGATTTTAAACGTTTTTGAATATAAGGTTCAGTGTCTAAAATTTTAACATTCGATCAATTCAAATCATGATTACTATGAATTCTATGTTTTGTTATAGCTTGATTTTTCGTGTTTTTTTAAATATCATTTTGTTCAGCTATTCTGATTTTAAATCATCGATCAGTTTGTTCAACATAGGATGCATCACAATTATTACATGAGAGCATATAAATCTTTTTGAAGTCATAGTTCGGTAATACATCTTTATGCGCTTTGATGATAGTGTTCATCTTATTCATACCAAAAAGCTAGCCCTACATTCAAGTCCTTGGTAATGCCTTTGAATTTGTCTGAAATTGGAGCTACGTTTAAAAAGACAAATTAATTTTTTATCAATTGAGTTCATTTAGCATCGGTTATTTGTTTGTTGGTTTTTTGTTGATTAAAAATTTAAGATGAGCATTAATTGTCTCAAATTAAATTTAGTGAATAATCATCGTCGAGCACGATATTTATGATGAACTTCAAATTTTTTTCGTGAAACTTCGGATGTGATAATAAGCTTAATCAATCATTCCCAATTGTGTCCTTTTTTTGCAACAAAGGATAGTGTAATTTAAGTACTTCTGAAAAGATCGGTTTATGGTACCAATCAATTTCAAGAAGTTTATTGCTGATGACGTTAAGAAAATTAATTCTTTTATCAACCTCAATGGTAAATTGAAATCCTGGAAAGAATTAAAAATGTTTAATATGTCATTCGTCGTGTTCAGTGGAACTGTTGTCACAATATCGTCAATGTATCTCATATAAAATAATAACTTAATATTAAATTTAGCATTGATTTCCAAATCTTTGGTTTTCAAATCTAGTAACAAGATCTGCTATTATTGGTGAAAAGAGAGAGTACCAAACTTTTGTTGATAGATCGAATTATCAAAAATAAAGAATGTGAAATTCAAAACAAATCTTAATCCTATGAAAAATTCTTTTTTGCTAAAATTACGCTTTTTAGATATTCATCTATTATTGATTCTGTCAATTGCTAATTCTAAAAGAATATTTGTAAAAAGTGAAATAATGTCCAATGAGATAAGTGAAAAGTCATTAATCTGCGTGTTTGTTAGTTTTTGTGCTAATTGAAAACTATTGTCAATATAATTAAAACAGTTAGTAGTCTTTTAGAAATGCAAAAAAGATGCTAGTAGATACAAGGGATTGTCAACAGATGATATAATAATTCTGAGAAGTGCTCTTTATGTATTTTTGAGAACTCATAAGCTCTTGGTAAATTCCCGTCACTATTTGAGATTTTTTTGTAAGTAGAAGGTGTGATGTACTCTCGTTTTTTCCATCTAATTAATAGTTCATGCACTTTTCTGATAAGGATTTTAGTTGAATCTTTGTTAACATGTAAATATCAGAATCACTCAACATTTAATCATTTTATTTTTATCTTGTTTATTTATCGCAACTGTGATGTTTCTCTTGTTCATCCTTAATATAATGAGATCGATATTATTTTTGAGAAATGATTTTGTAATATTGAGTAATTTGGACAATTTTAAATGGAACGAGATTGGACGTAAGAAAGATGAAATAATTGTTTGAAATAGGAATAGTACGATTTCTGAAAATAATTGGATATCAATTCGTAATTTTTTTACAATGTTTATTTTCAATGTTTTTGATAAATTCAAGAATTGTCTTTTTGAGATTAACTGGAAGTAAAGAAAAATTATTATCGAATTGAAGGAGACATTGAATGTTATGAATGGTAATAGTTGATAAATTAATAAACCATTTGTTTTTGATGTTTGAGAGAGATGAATTCTGATTCTTGTCATTAAACAGAGTAATGTGCACTTCAATCTGTTATGAAGTGGGTGGATGCAAGCTTTTAATATCGTTGAATTGTTCACGATCCTGATGAGGAAGAATATTTTATAGGTTTAATACTATCTATTACTCTTTTTTTGTATTTATTTAGAAGCTATTGCATCTTTTTGTTCAATTTTATATGTTCTTATTCTAAAAGACGTTTTAATATTTCAAATTGTGTTAAAGAATCTGTCACAAATGTAAGATGGAATATTAAAAGAGATTTTTCTCACTAAATCCAGAGATTGTTTATGGAAATGACTGATCGAACTGCGCGCGTCATTTAGTTTTATTTTAAGTAATTTTTTAACTAGAACGTTTTTTAAGTATATGAACTTGATATTAGAATGGTGATGAAAGAAATTAAAATCGTCTAAGTGTTGTAGATATCGAGGTACGGTGACATTTTGGATACAAAATTTAAGATATATAATGCGAATTTTGTTTCTTACAATGTTCTTCTGATGCTTGATTTATGATTTCATTAATTTGACAGAAATTAAACCAAAAGTTACAAAAATAAATCCGAAAAACGAATGAAGTGCAACGCATTATTTTGTCAATGTTTAAAACAATTTAAAAAAGAAACAATTTTAAATAACTACGCGTTTTCGAAATTATCAAAATAATAAAAATTAAATTATATTAATTTTTTTTTTTCAGCAGCGCATTTTGCATATTATGCATCTTTATTTGTAATTTTTCCATACTACTGATAAAGAATTCTGTGCACCTCGAAACGTTCAATTTTAATCATTAAATGTGAATTTCTACTATTTTAAATGAACATTTTGACATCTTATATCATTTGTTTTAATTTGACCTTGTCGCGTAATTAATTTCTGATAACTTTTTTCATTTCTAATAACTTTCATTAATAATCATTTCATTAATAATCATAAACAAGTTTTTGACGATACATATCTTCATAAATCTGATCGATAAAAACGCGAAGAAATATTGATCGCTTATGACATCACAGAACAAATTTATGAAAAGAACAAATATAGTATGAAAAGAACATATATAAAGTAATTTGAAATTTTTATCCAGTAATCCACATGAAAGTCGACTAGAATTGATTCGACTAGAATTGATTGAAGAATTGATTCGACTAGAATTGATGTGAAGAACAATTATATGAAAATTTTAAGTTTTTAAGTTACATTCTAAGTATTTAAGTTTTCTGTCGCATGGATAGTAAAACCATTTATTTTGTCTTATTATTTTTCTTCTTTTTCATCTATTGATTTTTTTTAAACAGAATATGATATTGTGTATCAAAATATTTAATATTGTAAGTGAAAATTGTATCATTTGTTAGAAAACATCGGCTTGAAATGAATTAAAGAATCTTGCAGCATTGAATACTATTGCGAAAGTTGAAAGACTATAATCCTATACATATTAAATCTTCAAAAGAAATTTGAAAATGACAGGACAATAGGAGTCGGGGGCGGTAGTTACGCAAATAATATACAGATATAATACAAAACTCTTTATTATAATAACGCGCTTACATATTTCGGCTCATTTTTGAGCCCTCTTCAGAGACATAAATCTTTATAGATACAATGTATACATAATAATCTTGTCAGCTTCCTCCACTACACAAAAACTAATTTTTGACCAGATAATTATTTATTGTTTATCGTTTATTATATTTGCGGTATGATGTTTTATATTCGTGGTAAACTTCCTTACTTTCATTGTGAATTAAATTTATTAAAGTCTTACAAATTTTATCTCTGATATATTCTAAAAATTATTCTTCTCTTTTCTTTTTAACATTCATCTGAGTTTAATTTTGATATAGGATTTTTTTGTATAGTAGAGGGAGCTCACTATGACAAGATAGTTATTACGTATTGTATCTATAAAGATGATTTATGTCTCTGAAGAAGGCTCAACAATGAGTCGAAACATGTAAGCGCATTATTGTAATAAAGAGTTTTGTGTTATATTTATATATTATTTGCGCAATGACTACCCGACTCCTATTGCCCTATCATCTCCAAATTTCTTTTGAATATTAAGGAGTCCTTGTAGATTGATTTATGTTTTATTAAATCTTCACTGAAGAAATTGGTTTCTTGACAGTAAGACTAATTTTTATCGTTTCTATTACAAATATAACATTAGAGAATACGTTTTAATATGTTGCAATAGATAAGAATTTTTTTTCTCAATTTTTTTTCTCAGTTTATCTATAGATTTATCTATAGATTTATAAATACCGATATTTCAATGTATAGAAATCAATAATTGATACATGTACAAGAACTTATATTGAAAAGGATATAAAAAGTTTTCTTTCAGAAGGGAAAAGCATTATATTAGGATTTAATCCTCACTACTAGGCGAGAAACACGAAATGTGCATGTAAATTTGCGTAAACGATTCTTTTTCCAAAAATTGAATTCCGTGTTCCATATATTTGATTTATTTTATAAATTGATGAAAAACTGCATTCAGAAAGTGCGTTATTGTTTATTCTGTCTTTGTTTTATAATATCTAATGAGTAATAAAAGTAGAATGACATAGCAGCGCTGATAGCGTGTTCTTTCTTCGAAGTCAACACGTAGTCAACACGTCGAGAAAAAAAAATGTGCTTGTTTTCAATTTTATTGTATAACGATCTAGGAAATAAAGGAATAAAAAAAAATTAGACAAATTTTAACTGTCTACAAATATTTCGGATTTACATAACAACTATTATGATAAAGATCTTTTATTCTTTATGACATGAGATGAGTTTTATAATATGAGAAATACATTTTATATCACGCCTTTAATTTCGATTAGTATTCATTATGTTTCTTCGAGTTTAGTGTCGCAGCTTTTATCACGGGCGCACAAAGCGTCTTCTTATTTTCTTCCAATTTTTATTAAATGTGTATTAAAAACTATCTAATGATGATCTTTTTTTTTAGATACAATGACGAGTACGGTGAAAAAAACAGGACCCCTTATTGGTGTAGTTGATGTTGGCACGCGTACTGTTCGCTTTGTGGTAAGATTATTGTAAATAGCTTGTAAGTAGCTCAAATAGTTATCAAGTTATAATTTGCCATGCTTCTAAATGTTTATCGAAATCTGTCGTGAAGATTCTGCAATTTTCATTGTCATGTGATAAATAAATAATTTCAAATATCAGTGTAATAAATAAAACCAAAAATGTTAATAATAACACTGTTAACGATGCATATAAATAAGTGTAGCTAAAATGCAACTGATCAACAAACAAATTAATGATTTAGGAAGTCAATACATAGATTGCGTGAATAGCAAATAATAACGAGTATTTTTCAAACAGATTTTCGTGAAATCGTGTTCGTAAGATTTTTGAGTCTCTGAAATGTTCAATCTGCTAATAAGCTATTTAAATAATTACATAAATAAAAATAAATTCTAATCACGAATTCTAAAAGTTATGTGTAATTGTTAGAAAATTATTAATGAAAAAATTTTTTTTTTAATTATATTTTCACATGATGTAGATTTAATTAATATTATTGAGAGATCGTTTTTTTCTTTTATAAATATTCACTTTAATTTTATTGAATCATTATTTTAACAATTATTGTGTGAATTGTATCTGCAGGTATTTAATGCAAAGCACGTCGCGGAGGTTGCATCTCATCAAATCGATATAGAACAAATCAGTCCGCAAGAAGGGTGTATAGAGCAGGATCCCAAAGAGATTCTTTTTGCAGTAAAGGCCTGCATTAAGAATGTAATTCACAAATTGGACATGCTGGGTATAAAGATTGACAAAATCGTTACAGTGGGTATTACTAACCAGAGAGAAACTACAATAGTGTGGAATGCGATTACCGGTGACCCGCTTTATAATGCCATAGGTGAGTAGATTCGCTTGTGTCCAATCTATTTGCGAAAAGAAATTATTTTTGTCCAAGAAAAATCTGAAAAGACTGGTTTATATTAAACATTTATTAAGGTCCCATTTATATTTTAATTAATTTATTTTAAAAGTAATATATAATTTTTTTGAAATAAAAACGAAGGAAAAAAAATAAAATCTGAAGTTGTTTGATTAATATTCGAGCAGTTTTTGAAACGTAATTAATTTCAGTGTGGTCTGACATCAGAACTGACGCGATTGTAGATCAGATTATAGCGAAGTTTCCGGATCAGAGTAAAAATCATTTGAAACCTTTATGCGGTTTGCCCGTGAGCTCGTACTTTTCGGCTTTGAAGATTCGTTGGTTAAAGGACAATGTGCCGGCGATAAAGAAAGCAATTCGTGAGAGACGATGCAAAGTGGGAACTATGGATACATGGATTGTTTGGGTATGTGATGAAGAGATATTAGCAAGGCGTTAGTAAGAATTAACGAGTATACCTTAACTAGGCTTAGCCAATTAATTAACACTCGCTAATATTTATACTTGCTATATCTTGAGGGAGGAAATTATCACTAATATTAAACAGTAGTTGACAATATCAGATGATATTAGACAGTGCTGTATATTACAAGGATTGTTATGTTAAATAATTTAACATTTGAAGTATTATATATATAATATAATATTCGAAAAATTAGTGCACAAATTCTAAATCTTTAATTTACTCTTTTATATGTATTGATATGTACTCTTTTGTATGTATTGATATGTACTGATTAAGAAAATTAAAAATCATATACTTTACACGCATATATACACACACACACACACACACACACACACACACACACACACACACACACACACACACACACACACACACACACACACACACACACACGCGCGCGCGCGCGCG
>Ga0157363_1000668_pt1 | contig 26680 bp, 26 predicted proteins | sample AttsexASBM1_FD_111477 | JGI IMG/M metagenome (GOLD analysis project Ga0157363, IMG submission 111477) | Fungus gardens microbial communities from leaf cutter ant in Ribeirão Preto, State of São Paulo, Brazil - Atta sexdens ASBM1 | ecosystem: Host-associated > Fungi > Mycelium > Unclassified ... | reverse complement strand
TGTTCTTTTCACGACCTTAACATTATCCGGAGTAAAACAGCCATCGTCTGTTTTACTCCGGACAACACCACTGTTAACGCCCCGGCCAACTATACTTTTTAACTCACTGATTCCTGAACCGTTTTCACAGACCTGATAAACTCAACTCCTCTGCCATCGCCAGATAAACATCCCACATAAAACTTACACCCGCTGTTGCCTGAAAATAATTACTTACAAACTCTTTACCAAATGTTGAAAAAAAACAATAATACGAATGAACATGATAACAATTCTCATTACTTATGGGCATTATAAGGATAATCCGTTGAAAAGTAAGCGCAATATCTCTCCGGCATTTCCTGCCGTCGGCAAACTGGGCGTATTTGCAGGTTTGTGTGCAGGGCTTTCAGGGCCGGTAATCGCCGCCACTACACCAGCAACTTCAGATACCACGGCAGCGGCAACCAACCGCAATATCACTGCCAAAAAATCGGAACCCACTCTGGTGGTCAGTGCAGCATTACCTTCACTCTACCTGCCTAAAAGTTTGTCAGATCCAAAATTTACCCGGCCACTGGCAGATACCACACGTACAGTCACGGTGATCCCTGAAAAAGTGATTCAGGAACAGCATGCCACCACGCTGACCGATGCTCTGAAAAACGTCGCCGGTGCAGGGGCTTTCTTTGCCGGAGAGAACGGTAGTACCTCAACCGGGGATGCTATCTATATGCGCGGCGTCGACACCTCGAACAGTATTTATGTCGATGGCATTCGTGATATCAGTTCCACCACCCGTGATACCTTTAATACGCAGAGTGTGGAGGTGATTAAAGGCCCTTCAGGATCGGATTATGGCCGCAGCGCGCCATCGGGGTCGATCAACATGATCTCTAAACAACCGACGCTGGATACCAGTCTTGATGGTTCGGTCAGTTATGGCAGCGGTTCTGAGCGCCGTGCCACTCTCGACTATAATCAGATGATTAGCGATAACAGCGCGTTTCGCGTCAATATGATGGGGGACAAGGGGAACGACCGGACCCGTAATAACATCAACCATGAAAAATATGGTATTGCTCCTTCACTGGCGTTCGGGCTGGATACGCCAACCCGTTTGTATCTCAATTACTTCCACCTTCATCAGCGTGGTACACCGGATGGCGGTGTTCCGACCATCGGCCTGCCAGGTTACACCGCACCTACAGGATTCGAAGCATTAAACAGTAGCGGAAAAGTGAACCCGCATAACTATTACGGCACCCATTCTGACTTCAGCAATGCCACCACGGATACCGCCACTCTGCGCTTTGAGCATGACTTATCAGACAGCACCACTATCAGGAACACCACCCGCTGGTCAGAAACCAAACAGAAATATTTACTGTCAGCATTTATGGGTGTCACTGCCAGCACCTCAGATAATCCGGATGACTGGACATTGTCGCGACTGATCAACACCAAAGACGTAGTCAATAAAATACTGACCAACCAGACGAACCTGACATCGAAATTTTATACCGGTTCAGTTGGGCATGATATCAGTACAGGGGTTGAATTTACCCGTGAAACCCAGACCACCTATGGCCTGAATGCGCTGACCGCCCCGGCCGTTAACATCTATTCCCCTGACAGTAATGTCTCCATTGGGGGATTGAGTCCGAACGGCGCTAATGCCAATGGTTCCACCAATACTTTCGGTATCTATGCCTTCGATACGCTACAGATTACCTCAGATTTCGAGCTGAACGGTGGCATCAGGCTGGACAGCTATCATACCGAATATGACTCATCGACTGCCTGTGGCGGAACCGGACGCGGCGCCATCACCTGCCCTGCCGGTGATCCTAAAGGCACTCCGGTGACAACTGTCGATACCACTAAACATGGTAATCTGTTTAACTGGAAAGCCGGCGCGCTGTATCACCTGACACGTCAGGGCAACGTTTATGTTAACTACGGTGTTTCACAACAACCGCCGGGCGGAAGTAACTTCCAGTTGGCTGACGGAGGCACCGGTAACAGCGCCAACCGTACGGACTTCCAGCCACAGAAAGCGCAAACCGCAGAACTGGGGACTAAATGGAGCCTGTTGAATGATACCCTGCTGCTGAGCGGCGCACTGTTCCGGACCGATATTAAAAATGAAGTCAGCCAGGACGCCTCGACCCTTGAATATGTTCAGACCGGTCGTAAACGGGTTCAGGGTTATGAACTGACCGCCAGCGGCGATATTACCCGCGACTGGCATGTAATGTTAGGCTATACCCTGCAGAATGCTAAGGTAGAGGAAGGAGCTGCTGTCAGCAATGACGGTTCCAGTGCTCTGAGCTATACCCCGAAACATGCTTTCACCTCATGGACCACTTACCAGATAACTAATGATCTGATCGCAGGCGCCGGTGCCCGTTACGTTGGCAGTATGCATCGTGGCACTGACGGAGCAGTAGGTACGCCGAATAAAGTAGACAGTTACTGGGTCGCAGATGCTATGGCCGGCTACAAAGTGAATAACAATCTTGACCTGCAACTGAATGTCTATAATGTTTTCAACAAGCATTATGTTTCATCGATTAACAAGAGTGGCTATCGCTACTTCCCGGGGGCTGAGCGCAGCTGGATGCTGACCGCAAACGTCCACTTCTGAGCCTATTCACGCCGCAGGGATCTGCGGCGTTTTTTCAGGAATTACCGCTATGATGCAACAAATTTCGGGTCTGTTGAGCAAACAGGAAGTTCGGCAGATACTCGATAAACTGTCACAATGCCATTGGGTGGATGGTCGCGCGACTACCGGCACCCAGGGAGCCCGGGTCAAAGCCAACCAGCAGGTTGATACCCAAAGCGAAGAGTGGCAGGAACTGCAGCAGTATCTGCTGAATATTCTCAACAGCCATCCTCAGTTCTTTTCGGCGACCCTGCCGGTGAATATCTCCAGCCCGTTATTTAACCGTTACAGTGGCGGTGGAACCTATGGTTTTCATGTCGATGGTGCGGTGAGGCGCGAAGGCAATGAGTGGCTGAGAACCGATATTTCAGCCACATTGTTTCTGACCGAACCCGACAGCTACGAAGGCGGAGAGTTGATTGTTCAGGACACCTATGGCCAGCATAGTGTCAAACTGCCTGCCGGGGATATGATCCTATACCCTTCCAGTAGCCTGCATTGTGTAACTCCGGTGACCCGGGGAGAACGGGTAGCTTCATTTATGTGGATACAGTCGATGATCCGCGATGACAAAAAACGAGCCATGCTGATCTCTCTGGACGAAAACATTCAGGAACTGAATCAGCAGCCCCGGTCAGAGGAAGTTTCTATGTCACTGTTGAACCTCTACCATAATCTGCTCAGAGAATGGAGCGGGCAGTAAGCCACCCCGCTTAGCGGCCAGGCAGAAATAACCGGTGTCGGAATTCTGCCGGAGGCTGTTGTCACTATTCTCAGCATGTTATGTTGTTGCTTTGTTCCAGGCTATCAGGCAAACCAGAATGACAAAACAACGCGTAGGAATTATTTTTGGCGGGAAATCGGCTGAACATGAAGTCTCTTTACAGTCAGCCAAAAACATCATTGATGCTATTGATAAAACAAAATTTGAAGTTGTGCTTCTGGGGATTGATAAGCAGGGAAACTGGCAGATCAATCAGCAGTCGGACTTCTTACTCAATGCCAATGACCCGCAGCATATTGCTCTGAATCCTTCGGCTCAGCAGGTGGCTCTTGTCCCGGGCCAACAGCAACAACAATTAGTTGACCGGCAGCAGTCATCCCCGGTGCCTCAGGTCGATATCATTTTCCCTATTGTCCACGGGACTCTGGGTGAAGATGGCTCCCTGCAGGGATTACTGCGGATGGCCAATCTGCCGTTTGTCGGTTCCGGGGTATTAGGTTCAGCCGTGAGTATGGATAAAGATGTCGCCAAGCGCTTGCTGCGTGATGCCGGACTGCTAGTCGCACCATTTATCAGCCTGACCCGCGCCCGTCTGGCAGAATTCAGCCCTGAACAGGCTATCGAACAGCTGGGACTGCCGCTGTTTGTCAAACCGGCCAATCAGGGATCATCGGTAGGTGTCAGCAAAGTCCGTAGCCCGGAAGAACTGTTACCAGCACTGCAGGATGCATTCCGTTATGATCGCAAAATATTGATCGAAACGGCGATTGTTGGCCGGGAAATTGAGTGTGCGGTATTAGGTAATGACTCTCCCCAGGCCAGCCATTGCGGAGAGATTGTTCTTAGTGACGAGTTCTATTCTTACCAGACCAAATACATTAACGAAAAAGGGGCTCAGGTCGTGGTACCGGCGCAGCTGGATCCGCAAACCGATGAACGCATTCGCCAGGTAGCCTTACAGGCATACCAGGCGCTGGAATGTTGCGGCATGGCCCGGGTGGACGTTTTCCTGACCGCCGACCAGCAGATTATCATCAATGAAATTAACACGCTGCCAGGATTCACCAATATCAGTATGTATCCAAAACTCTGGCAAGCCAGTGGCCTGGGATACAGTGATCTGATTACCCGGCTGATTGAACTGGCGCAGGAACGCTATCAGCAGGACCAGAGAATGACAGATTCTTTCGACCATTGAGTCTGTATCCGCCTGGCGGGTACTAGTCCAGCCAGGCGGGTGACGTCTGATTACGCCCACCCCGTTTTGACACATACAGGTTTCGGTCCGCCGTACTGATCAGCCGATTCATCACTGATACCCAGTTGCTGTCTTCACTTCCCGCCGGTTCCAGAGCAGTACCAATACTCACCGAAACCGCAACCTCTGTTCCCTGAATGATAAAATTTTGGTCCGAAACCACTTTACGTACGGACTCAGCTTGCTGGTAGATTTCAGCCGCGTCGGTATCGAACAGTACAATGGCAAATTCTTCTCCGCCAAAACGTGAGATCCGGCACTGCTCACCCAACAGCGTGACCAGACGTCGACTCATTTCCCGTAACACATGGTCACCTTCATCATGACCAAAATTGTCGTTAATGGATTTGAAGAAATCGATATCCAGCAGAATCAGTCCCATGGGCTTTTTCTGCCGGAACGGCTCACTCACCAGGCTGTCAAACAGACCGGAACGAGACAGCAGCTGGGTCAGAAAATCATAATTAGCCCGGATAGCCAGCTGACGGTTGAGGCTGCGTATTGAATCCATGCTCACTGCAACCATGTACGGGGTCAGTGCCAGCGCGGCAATACCCAACCGCACCGAAATCAATGGCGTCACCTCTGATGGCATAAACCCGGTACCGACAGTAATAATATTCAGATATATCAGCATGATTTCCACAACACCAATCATGCAGGTAATGAGACATACCGCAGACACCGGCAGTACCAGAGCACACCAGATAAGCCCTGGCAGTGGCAGCGTCAGGCTACCCGGTCCCCCCAACGTTATCGATGCCAGGAGCAACAATGCCACGGCAATCACTGGCAATACTGACGTTAACCGCCACTGATAACTATTTTTCCGGCCAATCGTCAGTATCAGGGGTAGCAGCAATAATCCGGTAGAAAACTGTTCACTGCTCCACGCGCCCACCGCACTAAAAAATGCCAGTCCGCTGTTCACATCCGGCGAAGCCATCACCCCCCAGGTGGCTGATACCAGTGCAGCCAGCAGACACACCGGAAAAATAATCATCACATTTGTGATGCTGGTCTTCCCGGAATTGAAAGAAGGGAGACGATTCAGCAGAACAGCCGTAATCATAATAAACAGGATATTGGCAAAGTTAATGGTGAAAGCTTCTTTTGCCCAGCCAGAAAACAGCAAATCATTCGCCACCATACCCGCATAACAAAACAGATAGTTCAGAGGCGTATGCAACCAGGGTTTACGGATAAACAGTCCTGCAATCACTGCGTTTACAATCCAAAACAGCGACAACACCATCGGTAACCGGAGGTGACTGCCTAAGGCAGACAACAGAGCGGAGATAAGCAGCAGAATGATACCGTTCTGTATCATTCTGTTTTGTTTAAAAAGCCTAAACGTCATTACTTAATACCCCATGCTGCCGATCCTTTCACACTGCCCTCTGTCTGCCATCCCAAAAGGTAAGGCAGAGGATATTCAGATATGGCATCGCCGCTGACCGGACAGGCAGCAGAAACTAATCATTCATTCAGGAAAGAATCACCTGGCTCACATATTGATTCGGCACGAGTGAATCTGCCGAAAAAATATGACATTTTCAGAGTTCCGGCGTCAGCTGTGATCGCCGTGATCCCCGGGATTTGGAATGCAGCAGAAGCTCTGGTTCTCAGAAATTTTCTGCGTTTGGCTATATTTTGGCAAAATAACAGCAAATGACCAGCAATAATTAACAATTTTAATGGCACCTGGTGCGGTGCCAGGCTGAAGGGTCAAGGGTTACTTACCGTTCCACGCGCGTAAATTTTGTTCCCGTACCTCAATCTTTTGCTGATCACTCAGTTTATTGTATCCATCGGCCAGACCACTTTCCCAGTCTCCATATTCCGGATTTGGCAGGATAATAAACCGGGTGCCAAACAGAGCATGGTTGGCGCTGACGAATGCCCGGCGCTGCGCATTATTTTTGTGCCAGGTCGCGCCCCCAAAGTCATTTAGGTTATCACCGATGTACAGCACCACATTCTCTCCGGATTGTCTGATTTCATCAAACCGGACCTGTTTGTTCGAGGTAGTAGTACTCAGACGCACGGTGTTGCTGTTCACCCCGGGGAAACCCAGCGCATTCAGATTATCGACCGTAGCCTGATAATCCTTCTGGTCGCGATTAGAGACATAGAAGACTTTGCCACCATGGGTGTCTACATAACGGGCAAATTCTACGGCTCCCGGTATGGCCAGTGCCTGCCGGGCCCGGGTCCAGGTGGACCAGGTCGCATCGGTGAACGGCTGACCATTCTTCGCCTGCCACGCTGAATAAGCGCTGTTATCCAGCATGGTTTCATCCAGATCGACTATCACCGCTTTCGGTTTTCCGGTCAGGGACGACGCTTTATCGAAGGCCATTGTCGCTAAATTAAATGCCTGCCAGGTCAGGGCCTGATACTCTCCGGACTGCTGAGTCCAGTTCACTGCCGTCACCGTTTGATCATTGAGCCGCTGTTGTGCGTTGTCAGCACATCCTGTCAGCCCGAGAATGAATACGGCCGGTAACGTCATAAGCCAGCGTTTTTGCATCGGATATCCTCTTGTTATGCCAAAGTTATCAGGAGTTGACCCCGTGATGACTATCGCAGTATCTTCACCGAAAATGCAACTCCGGATGCACTTCTGACACAGGAAATACTTATGCCTCTTACCGCTACTGACGGCCTGCGATCTCCATTGCTTGACTCTCTGGGGTGGGTCAGCCACCAGTTTCTGCCTGCCGGTGTTCGTCCTCCGGAAAATACCGCCTATGGTATTCAGCGACATACGACGAATGTACTGTCCGCGGAACAAAACTTTCCACCGAAACAGGTAGTCTCCGATGCGCTGATTAGCTACGACCACCAGCCGGTGGCAGTATATACCGCAGATTGCCTGCCGGTACTGATTGCTTCTCCGCTGACCCGTCAGGTGGCGGCCGTGCATGCCGGACTCAAGGGAACGTTAGCCGGGGTTCTTCAGCAAACCTTGCATCAGTTGAGGCAACAGGGTGCTCCGTCTGACAGTTTATTTATTGCCATTGGTCCCGCCATCGGCCCCTGCTGCTATCAACTCGGTATGCCGTTACTGGCAGAAATGGAAGAAAACCCACGGGTGAACGGTGCCATTCCCTGGTACCCGCAGCCCCCCACAAACCCGAACGCTGTGCGCGACTGTGCCCCACAATCTTTCCCTGCCCTGTGGCTGGATTTACCCGGGCTGGCACGACAGATGCTTACCCACGAAGGAGTCCCCGACACACAGATAGAGTGCCTGCAGCATTGCACTTACTGCATGGCGGAAAGTGGGGCCAGCTACCGGCGTAATACCCACACCGGAGAGGGATACCATCTGAGGTTTTCCTGGATTGCGGCCAACCCGGCCTGATCCACCGAAGTTATTTGATTCTGCTCACAACTCACGGCCGAAGTAGTAGGATTCTGCGACAACCGGACTATGGTTAACTCATCCGACCACTTGTCTGTGAGTGATGATTATGGTGGAAGCTGTCTCACTACTCTTTCAGCCACTGGAGCTGGGATTTACCCGGCTTAATAACCGTTTTTTGATGGGCTCCATGCATACCGGTCTGGAAGAGCATCCGCAAGGCGCGCAACGACTGGCTGCATTCTATGCAGAGCGCGCCAGGGCTGGCGTCGCTTTAATAGTCACCGGGGGCATCGCCCCTTGTGCCGAGGGCCGGATTAATCCGCATTCTGCCTGCCTGACCAATGAAGATGAAGCCCGCTGGCATCAGCCAGTCACCACTGCGGTTCACCAGGCGGGGGGGAAAATTGTATTACAAATCCTGCATGCGGGACGTTACAGTTATCAGCCCTCGCTGGTAGCGCCTTCCGCGCTGAAAGCACCGATTAATCCTTACACTCCCGCAGAAATGAGTGATGAGGCGATTACCCGTACGATTAACAGTTATGCCCGTTGTGCGCAACTGGCACGCCAGGCAGGTTATGACGGTGTGGAAATCATGGGCTCCGAAGGTTACCTGATCAATCAGTTTCTGGCTCCGGCGACCAATCAACGTCAGGATCGCTTTGGGAAAACAGCCCGTGGCAGGATGCGTTTCGCCCTTAACATTCTTAAAGCCGTTCGCAAAGCGACCGGCGATGACTTTATTATCATCTTTCGTATTTCGATGATTGATCTGGTGGAACAAGGCTGCCGGACGGAAGAAACCCTGCTGTTGGCACGCCTGTTGGAACGCAATGGTGTCACCATGCTCAACACCGGGATTGGCTGGCACGAATCGCAAATTCCGACCATTGCCGCTGTCGTTCCCCGGGCAACCTTTAGCTGGCTGGCCGCAGAACTGCGCCGCCACGTCAGTGTCCCGGTAATAGCCACTAACCGGATTAATGACCCGCTACTGGCGGCACAACTGCTGGCTAAGGGGTATGCCGATATGATCTCCATGGCCAGACCCTTTCTGGCCGATGCCCGGTTCGTCGAAAAAACCCGACATCAGCAATTCCAGCAAATCAATACCTGCATTGCCTGTAATCAGGCCTGTCTGGATAACGTGTTTGCCGGAAAAATCACCTCCTGCCTGGTCAATCCGCGCGCCTGCCATGAAACCGAAATGCCGGTATTACCGGCGCCTTACCCGAAAAAACTGGCGGTAGTCGGAGCCGGTCCCGCCGGGATGGCCTTTGCTTTGAATGCGGCTCAACGCGGGCATCAGGTCACTCTGTTCGATGCCGGTGCTGACATCGGGGGACAGCTACTGCTGGCCAGCCAGATCCCCGGAAAGCATGAGTTTAACGAGACACTCCGTTATTTTCGTTATCAGCTGGCGGCCAGCGGTGTGGAAATTCGGACCCGTATTACCGTCACTCCGGCGCTGTTGTCAGGGTTCGATGAATTGATCCTCGCGACCGGAATACTTCCAAAGATGCCCGCGATACCCGGCATCGGCCACCCGTCAGTCGTGAGCTGGATCCAGGTATTGCAGGAAAAGGTGCCGGTAGGTCAACGGGTCGCAGTGATCGGTGCCGGTGGAATTGGGGTAGATATCGCGTTATATCTCAGTGAGCCTGCGACTGCGACTGCGCTGGCAGAAGAACAACAGCAGTTTTACCGACAGTGGGGAATCGATCCACAGCGCCAACAACGTGGCGGTCTGATCCGGCCGTTGCCGGCGAAATCTCCCCGCGAGGTGTGGCTCCTGCAACGCAGTGCTGCCACTCCCGGTCGGGGGCCGGGCAAAACCACCGGCTGGATCTCACGCATTAACCTGCAGGCAAATGGCGTGCGCCTGCTGGGTGGTGTGGATTACCGGTGTATTGATGATCAGGGTCTGCACATTAATTATCAGGGAAGTACGCAACTACTGCCGGTAGATACCATTATTATTTGTACCGGCCAGCAACCCTGTTCCACACTGGCAGAGCAACTGCGGTCAGCCGGAGAGCAACGACCTGTACATATACTGGCCGGAGATGGTCAGAATGCACAGACAGATGCCCGCCAGGCCATTGCCTCCGCGACTGCACTGGCATTGCAGATTTAGCGTAATTTAACCGAACGCAGCACCACAAACTTAGTATTTGATGCAACCACCTGACAGTTACCGAACAGTTTTTTCAGTTTTCCCTGATGATCGAGATGGCGGTTTGCTACCACCCGGAATTCGCCACCATAACGCAGGCAACGGAAGGCATCACGGAACATCTGCCAGGCGATATGGTCAGTCACCGCATTTTGCTGATGGAACGGAGGATTACATACTACTGCCGAAAAACTATCGGCCGGAAAACCACTCAGTGAATTATTGACAGTAAAATGGCAACGCTGCAGGTCATCGGCCAGATTTTCTGTAACATTGATTCTGGCCGAATCCACCGCCATCCACGATTCATCCACAAAATGCACCGTCGCTTCAGGGTTATGAGTGAGTACTGTTAGCCCAATAACACCGTTACCGCAACCGAGGTCAATAATATCTCCCTCAATATTGCGCGGCAGATGGCGCATAAAGAAACGGGCACCGATATCCAGTGACTGGCGGGAGAATACATTGGCATGGTTATGGATGGTGTAAGGCGTGCCATCCAGCGACCAGCGCAGGGCCAAATCGCGTTCAGCCAGTTGCGGCACAGTCAGCTGACTGAAAATCAGGCGGGCTTTTTTCTTCGCCAGCGAGGTACGGGTTTCGCCGATAATTTTTTCAAAGATAGCCAGGGTCGAGTTATGGATATCCTTCGCTTTGGCACCACTGATGATAAGCGTCTGAGGATTAACTACACTGCGCAGGCTGGTCAGTTGATACTCTAGCAGCGCCAGTGTTCTTGGCACCTTAATGAACACGACCGCAGGTGTAAATGGCAGTGGACTCAAACTATCGAGGAAAGTGACCTGTCCTGAATCGAGCTGATTTTCCGCCAGATTCATCTGAGCGGCCTGCTGGCTGTTCAGTGAGTCACCGATATGCCAGACCTGACGACCCGCCTGAACCAGCGCACAGGTCAGCGCCCCAAAATTATCGTTATAAACTGCCACCGGTCCCGCTGGCAATTCCTGCTGGAGCAGATATTCGTCAGCCGCATCCCAGGCCTGTAACGCATTATCATCGCCGGTACGTGGAAAGCGATGCAGGGTAAGTGAAACATCACTCAGTTCGAATTGGCTCATGGTATCTCCGGCACAGGTCTGGGGGTCACGCAGAAAAGGGGCGCAGTATACTGGCTTTACCGGATAAACCCAACCGTAAAGCAAGCTATTGTCTTCGGCTCCGTCACCGCCGGTTCAGATAAAGGCTCCGGCCTTACGGATCAGGCTGGTTTTGGTCAGCGCACCCAGAAAATAGCGTTGCTTATCATCACTCAGTACCGGCAGGCGTTCCAGGGTAACCTTAGAAAATGCCTCCCAGCCTTCACGCAGGCTTTTATCCTGGCAGATGTACGGGAAATCATTATCCATTACCTCCCGGATCGGTGAATCCGGTGTAATTCTTTGCGACAGTACACTGGCGGCAATGTCATGGATTGACACTACCCCTAAAAAACGCCCGCTTTCATTAATCACATACACATAGCGCTCACGTTTCAGCGAACTGATCGCCAGGGCATCGCTCACCGGGGCGTCAGGAAGCAATGCCGCACCGGGGATAATCAGTTCGGCTATCGTGGTATTATCGAAGTCATAACGCGCTTCAGCACGATTAAAATGGGTAGAGATCAGTGGATAGGTGACTGCCGATTTCAGGCGATAAGCCACCATCGTCGCCAGAACCGAAGCTATCATCAGCGGAAACAACAAACTGCTGTTAAGAGTCATTTCTGTCACCATCAGCATGGCCATCAGCGGCGCCTGACTAATGGCCGCCAGTACAGCTGCCATCCCCAGAGCTGCATACAACCAGCCAGGCTGCGCAGCAAAGCCGGTATCAGCCGTCACCACATTGAAGATAGCACCGACTAACGCACCAATCAGCAACGAGGGAGTAAACATCCCTCCCACCGCGGAAGAGCCGACAGAACAACAGGTCGCCAGCAGCTTAAGCAATAGCAGACCGGCCAACCCCCATAAAAGATACTGACCACTGAAAATATTGATAATAACTTCGTAACCATTCCCCAGGATCTCAGTAGAAAAAATGGCCAGAATCCCTACCGCAGCGCCACCGATCCCCAGTCGGAAAGGCAAACTACTGATGCGTGAAAATTGCTTTTTGCTGTATCCCGCCAGAGTAATAAATGCCGCCCCCGCCAGCCCACACACCAGGCCGATGACAATCACGATTAGCACACTGTGAATACTGACATTAAATCTGACATCAGCCAGTGGATAGAGCGCAGAACGGTCGCCCAGCCACCACATCGTCATCACCGAAGTTCCGGAAGCAATAACCAGCGGGATCAGACGCTGCAATGCACTGATTCCAAAAGCCACTTCAGCCACAAAAATCGCCGAGGCCAGAGGGGCATGGTACACCGAAGCCAGTCCGGCAGCGGCAGCCATCGCCACCACATCAGAATTGTTCAGATGAAAACGGCCGGGCAAAAAACGGCCAATAATGCTGCCGCACAGTGCCGACAACTGTACCATCGGCCCTTCCTTACCGATGGAGGCACCACTGGAAATACTGGCCACAGAGGAAAGCGCGCGAAACAGTGAAGTACGGGTAGGTACCGCATCCAGTCGTGCATTCAGCACATCCAGGTAATCCGTACCCACAGCCTGCTTTTTCTCAAGCGCGACGGCATAGCGCAGGAAAAAGCCGGCTATCACCCCACCACCTCCGACAATCACCGGCCAGAAAAACCACGGCCAGACATGCATCGCCAGCGTAATATCATCGCTGCGGCCAAATAGCAGACGGTTAACCCACTCTATAACCTGACGGAAACCAAGCGTAACCATGGCTCCGGCACAGCCAACGGGTATCGCTATTAGTAAAGCTGTCCAACTGAGTACGAACTTTCCTTCCTTCACTAAGTATCCTGCGCAGAGAGAGGCGAGATTGCCATGATAAAACTGTCGTTGCAGGCATGCAATTCAGTAATGGACCGCCAGGGCTCGTGGAAAAGTGTCTGAATGTTTCTAAATATTATTCAGTGTGTATTGTAATAATCCGTACCTTCTGCCAGGCTACATACAGCAAAGGGGAGTAACTTAAAAGCTGGCTGATCGTCATTACGTTGTGAAAACAACCGGTCACCAGGCAACCCGGAATAATTCTGTGTTGTAAGTGAGACCTTGCCGGAAGGTGGGGTTTGCTTGCAGTAAATTCGCGGCTGACATCTTCTGATCTCAGCCGTTTTTTATCAGGACAGAATTATGCATAGCATTGGTAATCCCCTGCTGTGGGGCTGTTTCGCAGTTATCGTTGTTATCATGCTGCTGGTCGACCTTCGACTGCAGGGCCATCGTGACCGTGCAGGCATGTCATTCCGTCAGGCCGCTTTCTGGTCGGTGGTTTGGGTCACCATTTCACTGCTGTTTGCTGCCGCACTTTGGTGGTATTTGAATAGCCGGGTCGGTCCGGAAGTCGCCGGCACTCAGACACTAGCGTTTCTCACCGGTTATCTGCTGGAAAAAGCGCTGGCGGTCGACAATGTCTTTGTCTGGCTGATGCTGTTCAGCTATTTCTCTGTACCTGTTGCGTTTCAGCAACGGGTGTTGGTCTATGGTGTGCTGGGCGCTATTGTCCTGCGTACCGGAATGATATTTGCCGGTAGCTGGCTGGTCAATGAATTCAGTTGGATCCTCTACCTGTTTGGCGCCTTCCTGGTGATCACCGGGATAAAGATGGCGATCCCGGAAAAAGAATCAGCGCAGGATGCCGGTGACAAACCTATGATTCGCTGGCTACGCCGACATATCAGGGTGACCGATACTCTTGAAGGAGAAAAATTCTTCGTTATCCGCAACGGTGTACGTTATGCCACACCGCTGTTGTTGGCTCTGATCATGGTAGAATTCAGTGATGTTATCTTTGCGGTAGACAGTATCCCTGCGATTTTTGCAGTCACTACTGACCCTTTTATCGTTCTGACCTCTAACCTGTTTGCTATCCTCGGATTACGGGCCATGTACTTCATGCTGTCGGGTATCGCAGAACGTTTCTCATTACTGAAATACGGGCTGGCGATTATTCTGGTATTTATCGGTATCAAGATGCTGCTACTCGATATCTGGCATATCCCCACCTACGCCTCGCTGGCAGTGATTGCGACTATATTAGTGGTGACGTTACTGATTAATCACCTGAGAAACCGCCAACTGTCGCAAAACAGCTAACAAGATAATCCCCTACAGGGAGGTAATACCTCCCTGTTAAATACAGAAATATTGAAAATAAGCGTTATTTATCCCCATAATTTTCTCCAATACACCTTACTTATCTCTTCAGCCATAGGCTCTGCCCTGAATTTATCCTTTATCTTGCAGATCTTTTACTTATACTTGCGCGGGCAAACATCATTTTACCGACTTCGGCAAAAGTTAAAAAAATGATAACATACTGAAAATTAAGTAAATATTATATGATTAATAAAAAAAATGTTTTTTTGAACTGGTTACGTACAGGTAACCTGGTCGGACAGATTATTGTCGGACTCCTGGCGGGTATTTTACTGGCGCTGGTTTCCAAACAGACCGCCAGTTCTGTCGGGCTGTTAGGGGAATTGTTTGTTCATGCGCTGAAAGCGGTAGCCCCAATCCTGGTTCTGGTACTGGTGACCTCCTCTATTGCGAATCATCAGCAGGGTAAGCAGTCAAATATTCGACCTGTCGTGATCCTCTATCTGTTGAGTGTATTTTTTGCATCACTGGTGGCGGTCATTGCCAGCTATCATTTTCCGCAGCAATTGCTGCTGACTAATGCCCATCAGGGAATCGCTCCACCACAGGGCATCAGCGGAATTCTCAATAGCCTGTTACTGAGTATGGTGGTTAACCCTGTTGATGCTCTGATTAACGCCAACTACATCGGTATTCTGGTCTGGGCGATTGGTCTGGGACTGGCTTTCCGCCACAGCAGTGACAATACCCGCCAGGTACTTAATGATATCTCTTCGGCCATTGGCTGGGTGGTACGTAAAGTGATCCGCTGCGCACCGTTGGGAATTTTCGGACTGGTGTCATCCATTCTGGCCAGTAGTGGCTTCTCTACTCTCTGGGATTACGCATCGCTGTTGTCGTTACTGCTGGGTTGTATGCTGATTATGGCTCTGGTCATCAACCCACTGCTGGTATTCTGGAAAATTCGCCGTAATCCTTATCCGTTAGTTTTTTTATGCCTGAGGGAAAGTGGCGTGACTGCCTTTTTCACCCGAAGTTCAGCGGCTAATATTCCGGTAAATATGGGCATCGCGAAGCGACTGGGGCTGGATGAAGATACCTATTCAGTCTCTATTCCGCTCGGTGCCAATATCAGTATGGCCGGTGCGGCAATTACGATTACCGTACTAACCCTGGCCGCGGTTCATACTCTGAATATCCCGGTCGATCTGCCTACCGCGATTATGCTGAGCCTGGTAGCATCGCTCTGTGCCTGTGGGGCGTCAGGTGTTGCCGGCGGTTCGCTGTTGCTGATTCCTGTCGCCTGCAATATGTTTGGAATTCCGAATGATACCGCCATGCAGGTAGTGGCTGTTGGCTTCCTGATAAGTGTGTTGCAGGACTCTGCCGAAACAGCACTCAATTCATCCACCGATATTCTGTTTACTGCCGCCGTTTGTCAGTCCGAAGAGCAGAAGAAATTATCACTGGCTGAACAAAACCTACCGAAGTAATTATGCACAGGGGGGAAAAGACTATTTCCCCCATTATCCTGCTCACTCACATCACTACAGGTAATGATTGTGTCCCCTGAAGAGCGATAGTCACGTGTTCTGTGATACCGATTAAGAAACTTACCACTCAGCCATGAATTATCCTGATTTTCATCCCATCCAAAGCGCCACAGCGCCCCTTCATCCGGCTAATTCCCCCCTGTTATGTCAGTCCTTGTAAATATCCTTTTGCAATATGCCTGACCGGGTAAAACTCTGCCTCAGCTAAGTGTTAACTGTATTGAAGTCACATGTTTTTTGTTACACTTAGTTCGTTTTTTTTACCCTTCAGTGAAATAAACCAAAGGTCGCTGAGCAGAAGTCTGAATCCATTCCGGCAGATTCCCCGGAGTGCATTATCTTTAAGGCTTCTCCCGGGAATGTTAATGATGGCCAGGAACAGAACATGGATACCCTACAAGCCTTACTCCACGCCTTATGGCAGCAGGACTTTGAAACACTTGCCGATCCTTCACTGGTCTGGGCGATTTATGGAATTTTATTTATTATTTTGTTTCTGGAAAATGGTTTACTCCCTGCCGCATTTTTGCCGGGAGACAGCTTACTGATACTGGTTGGGGTATTGATTGCCAAAGGCACCATGGGCTTTCCGCTCACCATCCTTATTCTGACCACTGCCGCAAGTCTTGGCTGTTGGATCAGCTATATCCAGGGACGATGGTTGGGGAATACCCCCTTGGTGCAGAAATGGCTGGCCCATCTTCCGGCCCAGTATCATCAGCGTGCCCATAGCTTGTTCCACCGTCACGGGTTATCAGCCCTGCTGGTTGGCCGGTTTATCGCATTTGTCCGCACCCTGTTGCCAACCATCGCCGGTATTTCCGGTCTGAAAAGTGCCCGTTTTCAGTTCTTTAACTGGATAAGCGCCTTGTTATGGGTGGTTATACTGACTGTAGCAGGGTATGCGCTCGGCAAAACTCCATTATTTCGTAAGTACGAAGATCAACTGATGTTCTGCCTGATGATGCTGCCATTGGTTTTACTGGTGTTTGGCCTGTTTGGCTCGTTATATATTTTGTGGCGTAAGCGTTCCAGGCAAGACAGGGATGCCGGTTAATGCAGCATTCGCAGGCGTTTTATATTCGTTTCCGGCTGGCAGGCGTTGTCATAATCAGCACGATGTTGGTTATCGCCGGGGGCGTACTGTCCTCAGGATGGCTGGCAAAGGAGCCACAGATACAAATAGGGGTTGCCCACAAAGGCACTAATCTACCCGACGGTTTCTTTGTTTATCATCAACTGGCGTCTCATGGTGTGAATATCAAGAGTATTACTCCTGAAGACGGCAAGCTGGTGATCCGCCTGCAAAACGAAGAACAGCGCCTGACCGCACAAAAGATACTTAAGCAGATACTTTCTGACGCCTACACCAGTGCCTGAGGGATGGTGGGTTTACAGAAATCACGGATTAAATATTACATACCCATCATAACTTTGAACTTTCCGCCACCTGTATCTATACTCAGGTAACCAAATGAAAACAGTCAGGTAAATATGACCGGTACTGTTTTTTTGCTCATTCTCTTAGGCGATAACACTGATCCTGATGAAAATAATGGTACTGCTGATTTACATTCTGATGATGTTATCAGCCACCGCTGAGGCAAAAGGAAACCGTTGCCCGCCACAATACCGGGAAAAGGCGGCTGCCATTGAGCATGAGATTACTCTTGCGCAGCGACACCATAACCAACGCAGGATTAATGGGTTAAAGCGGGCACTGAGTGAATTGCAAAATAGCTGTTCAGACAACGAAGTATCGCGTAAACAGCACCCATGAAGTAGTCACTGACACCGGATAGCCAGCAAACGTGTGCCATGACGATAATTCATGAGTCTGTATGAGAATCATGACTGAGTCTGTTTCCTCCGCGTTTGCGGTTTAACACAACTTTCAGAAGGAGTTTCAAATGGCTAATATTCCATCATCACAGGACCTGCGTGCTGAACTGGCGACTCTGGCGGATACCCTGGAAGAAGTTCTGAGTGGCGCGAGCGAAAAATCAAAAGCTGAAGTCGATAAGCTGCATAAGAAAGCCAGGGCAACGCTGCAAAGCACCCGTGACAGTCTCGGTGAATCCGGCCAGAACATCGCCAAAACAACCCGTGAGGCGGCGCAGAAGGCCGACGATTACGTACATGAAAAACCGTGGCACGGCGTCGGAATCGCTGCCGCTCTCGGTGTGGTGTTTGGCATTCTGATTTCGCGCCGTTAATTATGGCTACTCACCCGCAAAATGAAGGACCGGGCAAGAGCCTGATTACTATCGGTCAGCGAATGGTGACAACCCTTGCCAGTATTGTCGAAACAAGGGTTCGTCTGGCAATTGTCGAGCTGGAAGAGGAAAAAGCGAACCTGATTCAAATGCTGTTAATGGTGGGTTTAACCATGATTTTTACAGCATTTGGACTCATGAGTCTGATGATATTAATCATCGTTGCAGTCGGCGCTGAGTATCGCCTGATGGCCATTGGTATCACTACCGGAGTGTTGTTTGCCCTGGCATTGATCCTCGGAGTCTGGGTACTGGTGAAATCCCGGCGCTCGACCCTGTTGCGTCATACCCGTAAGGAGTTGTCCACTGATCGGGAGCTGCTTGAGGAGCGCCAGTCATGAGCCGTCGCGATATTGAACGCCGACGCGATGCGCTACTGGCCCTCGTTCAGCAACAGCGTCTGGACTTAAAAGCCTGCGAGCGTGACTGGTTTCAGACCACACGGCGCTATGATGAGCTGTGGCATACCGCCCTTGGGTTGCGCCGATATATTGCTATCGGTAGCGGTCTTGCCGCCGTATGGTCGCTACGCCATCCGAAATTCATGCTTCGCTGGGGTAAGCGCGCTTTCGGCTTATGGAGCAGCTGGCGGGTCATACGTAAAGCCTTGCCACGAAAATGAACTCCTGCTATCTCAGCCAGTCTTCGGGCTGGCTGATTTTTTTCTGAATCCGAAAGACTCACACAGATATTTCTCCTTTCCTCTGCGCGTCCTGTCCTGCAAAATCACTGTCTGGCTGTTAATCCGGAGATTATTATGGGAATGCTGACTGAAGGTCGCTGGCAGGATGTCTGGTACGATACCAAAGCCAGTGGCGGTAACTTTGTACGCACACAATCACAGTGGCGTCACTGGGTTACCCCGCAAGGGGAAGCCGGCCCAACCGGCGACAGCGGATTTGCTGCCGAAAAAGGCCGGTATCATCTGTATGTATCGCTGGCCTGTCCATGGGCACATCGCACACTGGTGATGCGCCAGTTGAAAGCACTGACAGAGGTGATTTCAGTATCTGTCGTCCATCCGCTAATGCTGGAACATGGCTGGACATTTGACCATGATTTTCCGGGGGCCGATGGTGACCCACTCTACGGGCTGGATTATCTGTATCAGCTCTATCTGAAGGCCGACCCACAGGCCACAACTCGTGTCACGGTTCCGGTGCTGTGGGATAAGCAGCGTCAAACCATCGTCAGTAATGAATCTGCCGAAATACTGAGGATGCTGAATAGTGCTTTTGCTTGCTGTGGCGCCAACGATCGTGATTTTTATCCGCCTGATCTGCAGCAGGAAATTGATGAGCTCAATGACTGGATTTATCCGCTAATCAATAATGGCGTCTACCGTGCAGGGTTTGCGACCACGCAACAAGCTTATGATGAGGCGGTGAGCAGTGTGATGACCGGGCTGGACAAAGCGGAAGCCTTACTGGCAGAGCGGCGGTATCTGACCGGTAACCGTCTGACAGAAGCCGATATCCGGTTATGGACGACCTTAATCCGTTTCGATGATGTTTATGTCACGCATTTCAAATGCAACCACCGGCGTATTATTGATTATCCTAATTTGTATGGCTTCCTGCGCGAGATTTATCAGATGCCTGGGATTGCTGATACAGTCAATCTGCAACATATCTGTTGCCATTATTACGCCAGTCACCGGCAGATAAATCCTTACGGAATTATCCCTGTCGGTCCACAACATGACTGGCTGGCTCCACACCAACGGGTTAACCGCTGACCCGATAACCAGGGCGGGTAGCATACCGCCCTCTGTTACCACACTGAAGATGTCTGATATTTGGCTAACAGCCGTGGGATCTCGCGCAATGCCCAGGCTTTAGCTTCGCCCATGCTGTCACGCCGCCAGGCCATAATAATATCGATATCATTGCGATACTCAGGGCTGACAACTTTCAACCGCCCTTCCTCGACATCCTTCTCAACCCACGGCCACGGCATGGTAGCAACACCCAATCCCGCCAGTAGTGCCTTACGTTTAGCTTCCAAAGAGCTCACCGTGAGACGCTGCTGCTTGTCGAGTAACTGTACGGTAATTACCGGGCGTTCCCGCGCAGTATCGGCCACTGCAATGCCCCGATATTTTACCCGGGTCACTTCAGAGAGAGGTTCCGGTTCCTGATGAATCGGGTGATCCGGGCTCGCAACGTAAACGCCTGTCATATTGTATAATTTACGGGTATTAATCTCACTGGAGGTCCGGAAATGTAAGGCTGGCGCAATCACGATATCGGCTTTTCCCTGATCCAGTCGTTCCCACGAACCGGCCAGTACTTCAGTCAGGATTGAAACCTGAGTATTGGCTTTCTCTGCCAGGCGATCCACCAGCGGGAACAGATGTTCACAGGGCACCAGCGCTTCGGTCACAATCGTCAGATGAGTTTCCCAGCCACGAGCCAGGGCTTCGGCATCCGTAGTGAGCTTGTCTGCCGCTTCCAGTAAAACTCTGCCACGTTCCAGTAACAAACGCCCGACATTCGTGAATTTCGTTCGATGGCCCGAGCGATCAAACAACACAACGTCCAGTTCCTCTTCGAGCTTTTGCATGGTGTAACTCAGCGCAGAGGGGACGCGGCCGAGTTCATCTGCTGCTGCTGCAAAACTGCCCCGCCTGTCTATCGCATCCATGACCCGCAGAGATTCAAGTGTCAATGCTCGTTCTCTTACCATCGGATTCTCTTTCAGTAAATTTGAATATAGCAGGCAGATTAACTGGCTAACATTGCGCCGTCCAGCCCTTTAAGATAAAAGCAGAATATTATCCACAGGAGGAAAAATGCTAACGCTCCGGTCAGCAGAAAAATGCGGCACAGCCGATTATGGCTGGCTGAAAGCCCGCTACAGCTTTTCCTTTGGTCACTATTTTGATCCTGCGCTGATGGGTTTCGGATACCTTCAGGTGCTGAATCAGGAAGTTTTGGCCGCAGGAAGTACTTTTCAGCCCCGCAGTTTTCCGAAAGTCGATGTCCTGAACATCATTTTGCAAGGAGAGGCCGAATACCGCAGCAATGACGGACAAATTGCGCGCGCCACTGAAGGAGAAGCGCTGTTGTTATCGGCGAGTGACAACAGTATCTGTCAGGAATCCAACCCCTGCAAAATGCGCCCGTTAGTCCGTCTGCAACTATGGCTGAATGCCTGCCCGCAACAAAGCGCACCGGCCATGCAGCACCGGACACTCCCCTGCGATGAACAATGTGTTCTGATTGCTTCCCCGGAAGGGGAAAATGGTAGTCTGCAGCTTCGCCAGCAGGTCTGGGTGTATCAGATTAATTGCCGTGAAGGGCAGTCACTGCCGTTTCTTCTGAAAGGCAGCAGGTGCTACCTGCAATCAGTCCACGGAGAGTTAACGCTGGCGGGAAAAGAGGATGCGCTGGCACTTACCTGTGGTGACGGTGCATTGATAAGAGATGAATCAGAAATTCAGATCACGGCAGCAACAGACGGGAAACTACTGATTATTGACTCGAAAGAGAGTCTTCAGGCAGCCTGAATGGCTGCCTGAAGTGAGGGTTACTTCAGCATAGTAAAGGCGGTAGTCACGTGTTTTACCCCGCTGACACGGCTGGCAATCTCTGCGGCTGCCTGCCCTTCCTGCGCAGTCACCAGTCCCAACAAGAATACTTCTCCCTGTTCTGTGGTCACCTTCACATTCGAAGATTTAACTTTATCACTGGCCAGTAACTGGGAACGGACTTTAGTGGTAATCCAGGTATCACTGGAAGAGGTACCGAGTGTAGCGTTCGGCCCGATACGGATCTCATTATAGACATCCGTTGCACCATCCACACCGGCGGTTATCTGTTTGGCCCGATCAGCCAGTTCCTGTGACGGTGCCTCACCGGTCAGCAGTACTTTGCCCTGATATGCCGTGGCATTAATGTGGGTTTCAGCTTTAATCTGCTTGTCGGTTGCCAGGGCATTGGCTACCCGCAGTTCTAACGTACCATCATCGACCTGAGTGCCGACGGTACGCGGATCCGTTGCCGATTTCGTTGCCACGGCAGCGCTGCCGATCACCACGGCGGCACAACCCTGTAGCATCAGGGCAGAGATCAGAATCGCTAACACCGAAAATTGTTTCATTAATGCTCCTTCAATTATTCCTGATGGGGAAATAAAGTGTTATCAATCAGTTCACACAGACAATTCACCGTCAGCATATGCATTTCCTGAATCCTCGCATTACGATGCGAAGGGATGCGAATTTCAACATCATGAGGCCCGAGCAAGCCGGCCAGTTCTCCACCGTCAAACCCCGTCAGAGCCACAATGGTCATATCGCGGGTCACCGCAGCTTCGACCGCCCTGACGATATCACGGCTGTTACCATGGGTAGAAATAGCCAGTAACACATCGCCTGCCTGGCCCAGTGCTCTGACTTGTTTGGCATAAATTTCATCATGCTGCCTGTCATTACCGATAGCCGTCAGCATAATATTATCTGCACTTAATGAGACTGCGGGCAGGCTGGGACGTTCATTTTCGAAGTGATTTATCATGGTGGCGGTAAAATGCTGCGCATTCGCTGCTGAGGCTCCGTTACCACAACTCAGGATTTTATGCCCGTTAAGCAATGACTGAACCAGAGTCATTGCTGCCCGTGAGATAGCATCCGGTAAGGCTTCAGCCGCTGCTATTTGTGTCTGGATACTTTCGGTAAAACAAGCTTTAATTCTTTCCTGCACAAGACCACCTGGTGATTACATTTCGGTATTAAAAGCGTTTGTTAACCACTGCCACCGGCTTCCGGTCACGGCAATGATGTCAAAACGACAGTCTGTGGTGGCAAAACTCTGCTGCCTGGCTGCCAGCCATATGGCGGCAGCCTTCAGGATTCGCTGTCGTTTTTGCCGGGTGATACTGGCCAGCGCGCCGCCATAGTTATCCGTCTTCCGGTAACGGACTTCGACAAATACCCATTGATGAGCATCGCGCATAATAAGGTCAATCTCACCTGAGCGATAACTGACATTACTCGCCACCCATTTCAGACCGGCGCGTTGCAGAAAACGGCGCGCACGCCGCTCCTGTAACTTTCCGCTGAAAATCCGGCTTAATGCACCGGTACGATTTGTCCCTGAGAATATTGATTCCATGATAACGTCCTGTTTATCACGCAATTCTGGCTGGCACTCAGAATACCGGTATCACCGTTAACCTGGTAGCCGGGTTGCTGGCGGAGCTGACTAAAATGGTTAGCCAGCGTCCATGCATCTATACCCATGGCATACAGACGTGTCAGCGAGTAATCATTGTTAAAGTTTTTCACTGCCTGCTGCATTAACGCCGGATTAGCCCCTGACAGTAACGGAATATCACTAAACTGCAATCCATCCATTTCCAGGCGGAAATCAGGTCCGGATCCGGCCTGAGAGCTACGTGAACTCGCATACAGTGCAATATTGCTACGGGAGCCAGTACTCATAGTAATCATCGGTTTAATCAGTGACAGTTCGGCCTGGCTTGCCACGATATATACCGAATCTACCTTTCCGGATGCCGGTGTGTCGGTGACCGGGGCTGGCTGTTGTGGCGCATTGAAGGTCAGACCTGCTACCGATATTGCATCAGATGCCCCGGTGGAAGGTGCCTGAACTACTACAGGGGTTCCGGACATCGGTATACCAGAACTACTGTTAATTCGTTGCTTCAGGTCCGCGACTGAGCCAAAGGTCTGCTCTTCAACCACCGAGCCCCCCAGTTTTTGCCACTCCAGAGTAAAGGCATTCGCCACCCGGGTTCCGTAGTTATTCGACGGGACCAGTAACAAAGGCATCCGCTTGTTTTGTTCCCAGATATGACGAGCCGCATCGCGAGCTTCATTTTCAGGTGATAATGCGAAATAACACATATTTGGGTGGTTCTGCAGGCTGCCTGGCTCATTCAGTGCCAGAATATTCAGCGGGGTAGATAAACCGGCCACGGTACTGACATCTTCTTTCAGCAAAGGCCCAACCACCAGCGTTGCGCCGTCATTCTGAGCCTGCTGAATCAGCTGTGCCACCGGCTGAGCATTGGTGTCATACACTTTAATCTGTGCGTTACTGCTGGCCTGGGCTGTTTCTGCCTGCACCGGTGCTGGTGCCGCAGACGTTGCCGGTGTTGCGCTGTCAGCTGTCACCCCGGATGTACTGCCCGGGACGGATGTGGCCGACGGGCTCACCACCACATTAGGGTCTGCCGGCGATGTCGCACTGATCGGTGCGTTAGCACTACCGGTCACAGTGGTGGTCGCTGGCGGAGTTACTGCCCCCTGAGCACCATTAGCAGACGCTGTCCCGACAGCCTGCGTGGTACTACCGGATTGTGCCGGTGCAGTCGTAGCAGCAGTCGTCACCTGATTAATGACCCCGTTACGTGCATCTTCAAAACCTTTCTCTATTGCCTGAGAAAATACTGCCGCTGGCCCGGTTAATGGCAGCAGCAAGGCAATGGTACTGGTTGAAGCCGGCGTCATATTCATGCTTTGCAGTAACCCGGCAGGAAGCTGTTTCGACGCCGGATTGTCCGGATAGCGGGTCTGCCAGTCTTTCACCCCGGCTTTCAGTGCATTCTGATCGCCGTTGCTGTGGTAGTAGACACCCAGTAAATCCAGCCAGCCCTGCAAAATATTTTCGTTAGCATTGAACACGAAGTTATTGGTCTGTTGCTGAGGGAATTTACGCAGTGTCTGCCAGGTGGCATCAATATTTTTCTGAGCGGCATCGCCCTGTAATAACGGCTGTAAGGCAATATAAGCACGCACCGTTTCCAACGTCGGCTGGTTGCTGGTCGCAGCAATCGTGGTCGCATAATAGCGAGTTTTCTGATCGGCGGATAAACCGGAAACATCAGTAGACTTCAGCAAAGGTAAGGCCGCGGCAGAATTATGGGTGGCAACCGCATACTGTGCTTTCAGTAAATTCAGCTCCTGCTGTTGTGTCGCGGTGATTTTTTGTGGCAGTGTCTGCAACTGTTTGCCGGCATCAGGGTATTTTCCTTCAGCCATTAACGCGCGGATGGCGAGTAATTGCCAGTCGGTCTTGCTATCATCACTGCTTTGCTGCATTTGTTGCAGATAATAAGCAGAGGTGCCGGTGGCCGGAGCCTGCACATTGACCGCAGGTGTCTGTGGCCCCTGAGTGGAGCAAGCAGCCAGAATAAGTCCGGCGAGAACGACAGGAACAAAACGCCCTGCTTTACGACGATTCACATTTGAAAGAAGCATACGGTTTCCGGTTATGTTTTTTTCAGAACGCCTAATAATAATTCGGCAACTCGGATGAAACAATGAAACAAAACGATCAGACAGAGATTTCTGCGGGCACCTTGTACATCGTCCCAACCCCGATAGGTAATCTGGGCGATATCACACAACGTGCTCTGGATGTCCTGTCAAACGCAGACTTGATTGCCGCAGAAGATACACGCCACACCGGCATGTTACTACAACATTTCGCAATCAATGCGCGCCTGTTCGCACTACACGACCACAATGAGCAGCAAAAAGCTGATCTACTGATAACCCGGTTACAGGCAGGTGAAAGTATAGCGCTGGTTTCTGATGCCGGTACTCCGCTGATTAATGACCCGGGCTATCATCTGGTCACCAAATGCCGTCAGGCAGGGGTTCGGGTGGTGCCATTACCCGGAGCCTGTGCAGCAATAACAGCATTAAGCGCCTCGGGATTACCGTCAGATCGATTCTGTTACGAAGGGTTTCTGCCCGCCAAAACCAAGGGGCGCTGCGATACCTTACGCTCCCTGGTCACTGAGCCTCGTACCCTGATATTTTATGAGTCTACCCATCGCCTGCTGGATTGTCTGCAGGATATGGTGCAGGAACTGGGAGAAGCCCGCTATGTGGTACTGGCCCGGGAAATCACCAAAACCTGGGAGAGTATTCATGGCGCTCCGGTGGCTGAATTACTCCGTTGGGTTAAAGAAGATGAAAACCGGCGTAAGGGCGAAATGGTGCTGATTGTGGAAGGCTACCGTGCAGAAGAGGAAGCCCTGCCCCCGGAAGCCTTGCGTACCCTGAGCCTGTTACAACGGGAATTGCCGCTAAAAAAAGCCGCAGCGTTGGCAGCAGAGATTCATGGCGTGAAGAAAAATGCACTGTACCGTTACGCATTAGATCAACAGGAAAATGAGCAAGACGCGTGACAAATGGCACCGAATACCCTATTATCCGCCGCCGAAGCTGACCAGACAGTCGCCGCTTCGTCGTCGTCCCTTCGGGGAGACGGGCGGAGGGGAGGAAAGTCCGGGCTCCACAGGGCAGGGTGCCAGGTAACGCCTGGGAGGCGCAAGCCTACGACCAGTGCAACAGAGAGCAAACCGCCGATGGCCCGTTTACGGGATCAGGTAAGGGTGAAAGGGTGCGGTAAGAGCGCACCGCGCGGCTGGCAACAGTTCGTGGCACGGTAAACTCCACCCGGAGCAAGGCCAAATAGGGGTTCACATGGTACGGC
>Ga0157363_1000667_pt1 | contig 26684 bp, 22 predicted proteins | sample AttsexASBM1_FD_111477 | JGI IMG/M metagenome (GOLD analysis project Ga0157363, IMG submission 111477) | Fungus gardens microbial communities from leaf cutter ant in Ribeirão Preto, State of São Paulo, Brazil - Atta sexdens ASBM1 | ecosystem: Host-associated > Fungi > Mycelium > Unclassified ... | reverse complement strand
TCATGTGACAAGTCATGTGACTGCAGTCATGTGCCTCTTCATTGTCAATAAAAAGAAAAAGAAATTCAAAAGAAAAGAAAAGAAATATAAAATCAAGAATAATAGATAAAAGAAAAAGAAAAATGTTTAGTCCTTACACGCATCATAACAATACCTTGGTTTTCTTTTTGATTGAAAATTAACCTTTCATCGTCATATAGATTTTTACACTAACAAAGCCATTTCCACAATCAAATACATGAAAATGCTGGAAAACTTGTTGAGAGAGATTAATCCCCTTCAGAAATGAAGACTTTACAGATGCTGTGTGTTATCCATAGCTCTTTAAAGTTTCCAACTGTGGTACTACAACAAAGCCCCACTGAATTATCCTCTCAACACACTCTGAAAAATGCAATGTAGGGCAGTTCTCTAGATATCTGGCACCTTTAGAACATCACCAACAATGGAAATCGAAGCCATTTCAGGCCTTATTCCTATTCATCTCCACCTCAAGAAATTATATGATAGATTTCTTTTAAAAAGTTTATCACTCCCCTCTAACCATATCATTACATCTATCCTCAGTGCCAATGGATTATACAAACATACATCTCACAATATATCCATTGACAATCTCACCCCTAAACAGAGACTACACCTGAACTCCCCTCTTATTAACATGGATAATAGGCATAATGAACTTTTCCTCTTCTTTTCAGCTTTTGACAAGGAATTTAACCCAGGAAATTGACTCATAGACTCTTTCCCAGATCGATTCTCTTTTCACCTTCATTCTTCAAATGTCAAGAACTACATTAAGAATCTTGATGACATCATATTCAGAGCATTGTCAAACCCTTCATCCTCTATAGTTGTATCAGATGCTAGCATCAAGAATCATGTTGCCATGTCAATATCACATATTCACTCACATGATAAATCTATCATCAAGATAATTCACAGAGCTGTCAATGTCACAACCACCAAAGCTGAAATATCTGCTATCCAATGTGGTATCAACCAAGCAGTTGGTATCACTAACATTAATCACATCGTTGTCATAACAGATTCACTCCATGCTGCCAAGAAAATCTTTGATTTCTTGTTGCACCCTTATCAGATCCACTTTGTTGCAATTCCTTGGAAACTTAGAGGCTTTTTCTTAAAGAACATTAACAATCATATTGAGTTCTGGGATTGTCTCAGTAAACAAAACTGGCCATTACATTTGTTAGTGGACAAAGATTCTAAGAGTTTTGATTCAGTTCCTATCTTCCTATGTAAATCATCTTGAGATTATTGCAAAAAGCAGGAATGTAACTCTATCCTCTCTCAATGGAAAATGTCCTTCTAATTGTCAGACTTTAAAGGAAAGAATTTTCTGGAGTTACTTGATAGTGATCTCAAACCTATCGAACTGTCAGCTATTAGAGGCAGTCCTTAGTTATAATAATTCGGCCATTCTAACTTGTTATGCACTAGAACTACTAGAGCCATCATCAATCATCCCCCATTGGTGAATATCGTCTGAGATTCTTCCTTAGGAAAGAGTTTTCATGTCCATGTAGTCTATATCCTATCTAAACTAGGCGACATATCTTGTATGACTGCAAGAGATTCAACAAATATTGGAACCCTAGAAGGGATACTTTATCTCATTTTTTGTTATTCCTCCAATTTAACCCTAATGTCTTTTCCTTTGATTAGAATGTTATTTTGTTGTATTGCATTTAGCATAACATGTATTCTTTCCTTTTCTTGTTTCTTTTCCTTTCATTTTTCCTTATTTCTTCTTCCTTCTTCTTTCTTTTTCTTTTCACCCTGTTGCTTCAGTCTTCATGTATGTAGTTACAAAGTAGTTACCATGGTCTGCCCTCATGCTCCATGTAATAAATTGTTGATTTAAAAAAAAAAAGTCATGAACTATTCTATTCTTACCATCATTCTTCCCTACAAAAAACACTAGTGCTGTTTGAGGTAATTTTGAGGGTCTAATATATCTCTTTCTCAATTGTTCTTTGATGAACTTACATATCTCTCCTCCCTCTTCCCTTGACAACAGATATATCTTCTCTTTCCTTGGTACAAATTCTTTCTTCTCAATTGTGTGATCTCATATCTTCCTTATTGGCATCCTCTCACTCACTTTCTTCCTGAAGATGTGGATCCACTCATGAAACCTTGGAAAAACCAATTTTCTGGCCTCTTCCTCTAAATTTGCTGCTTCTTCCTCTTCTTTTCAGATCTCTCATTCCTTTGCTATTTTCTTTACTTCCATTATTCTTTTCTTTTTCTTTCTTTCTCTTTCTTCTACTCCTTCTCTTCTTGTTTCTTTCCCTCTTCCTCTTTTTTCTCTTCTTTCTTTTGTTTTTACCACCATGATTTTTCCTACTTTTGCCTCTACTGTCTTCCACACTCTTCTCAGTACTTTGTCATCTTCACCTCTTCTATTCTCCAATCAATTTCAGGATTATAGCAAGCTAGCAATAGCATTCCTAAAATTACACTCCACTTCTAACCTCCAATCATGTCAATCTCCATTCTCTCCCTGTATTCTTGATAATAAATATTCACTTCAACTGTATACTCAATAGGCCTCTCTTTGTTAAAGAAACTGTTTACATTTCTTACACATATGGGTCTTTCTATCTTTTTAGTTTGAATCCCTGCTTTCTAGCAAACTCCAAGCTCATAACCAGTTCTATCACTCTACTATTCAACAATATCTCCACTGTTATACCTTCTTGAGTATCAATTCTCCCTAACCCAATCTTCACCATAACTTCTCTCAACATGTTCCTATTGTTCAGGTTGCAGCAGGATGTATTATCTATTACTCTACTGAGCATTGCAAACATATTATTACTAGAGCCTAGTTGAGAACTACCAGACTCTTTTTTCCATTTAAATTACTGTTTGTATTGTTCAAATTGTCTCCATATTCCAATCTTCTCCCTCTTCCCACAATTCTCTGATTTTTTGCCAGATGACCAAATTTCTCACAATTATAACAATTTCTTCTACTGTCCACCTTCATTGCATATGGGTCATGTCTTAGCATGAACTCTGCCCATTGGTTTGGGTTTATGATAACCATATTATTATGCTGGAAAATGCTTTTTCACAAAAAACATGTAATCTCCTAAGGTTTTGAGCATATAAGACCTCTTTGGAGGCATTAATGAGAAGATCTTACACTCCTAGATAATACATCAGATCCTCTTGAGCAGACAGCAGTTGAGGAGTGGTGTGGCAGCCATTAACCCAACTAGATCTTGAGTAGAAGAGATTTCTAGATCCAAGAAACACCACTCACAAGTGACTAGCTATGAATTATGGGCATTCACAAGAGAGTCTTACTGAGTTACACATATTTAAACAGTTAAATAAGGCAGGTATCTGTCAGATCAGAAGCTAACAATAATTAAACCTGCCCTCATGTCCATGCTTTATCCTTATATCTGCCTTATGTCTTACTCAAGGCCACCGTGTTACATCCATGTGCCCTGACATCATCTTCTAGATCATTCTACCATGTTCTAGGCCTATGACATCACATCACGTGACATGTCATGTGACTGCAGTGTCATGTGTCTCTTCATTGTCCAAAATCAAAAATAAAAGAAAACAAAATTAATATAAAATCAGAAAAATAAAATAAAATAAAATAAAAATTGTTAGTGTTCAAAGCATTCCATAACACCACTCAAGAGTAGTTTAACTTCTCTTTTGTTGAGTGAGTGATACTAGTACCTGCTATCACTTTTGGATGGGTTTTAGAGAGTTCTAGCAGTCTGAGAAAGACTGACAATATAACCATCAGTTAGTCATAAGGTTCAACTTGAGAGGTGCCTTTGGGGTGTATCACCTAGAATAAATAGTGTTGTTGGAGGCTTTTAAGGAGCTTTGTAATCTATTTACTAGATTATTCAAAGGATCTTGTTACACAGTGTAAGGCTCACTATTTAGAAGTGTGCTAGCTAAGAAAAGCATTTATGAGTGGATGATATTTATATATTTCTTCTAATATTCTTCATAACTTTATCCTTTTGTGTCAGAATTGAAAAAAATGGACTTGGTTTCTATTTTATTTTTTCTTATTTCTATTTTATTTTTTTTCTTATTTTTTTTATTAAAAGAGTACAAGATGAAGAAGACAAAGTGTGACACCATCACAAATCACATGACATGGTCACAGAAGTCAGATGCTCACATAATACAGAGAAGGGCATAGAAGGTTCTTGTTGTAGCAACCACTCGTCACTCAAGGACAAATGATCTCACAACTAGCAAAGCTCTCCAGTGGGCTATCAAGTAATGAATGGGAAATTACAAGAGAACTTGACAAGGAGCCCTCACTGTATTGCTCCTCTATATATACTACTACATTGTGGTCCATGCTACAACAATATGTTTACCTCATGTCTATCCACCATGCTTCTACCTCATGTCCTATTACTCATCCACATGTGTTTTCCTTAAGGCTACCATGCTTCCTATATGTGCCCTGACGTCATACCTTTAATCTCCGCTGTACATGTGCACACCATGAGGAACCTATGTCCCTTGACATCATCCCTAACCCTAACTCTTTATCTAGACTCTTTCCGATCCTTCTAGACTCTAAGTCCTTCCAGACTGCTTTAGACTCTATCACATGACTTCCAGGTCACGTGCTCTCCATCCATTGTAGACTAATAATTACTATCTTATCTATATCCGGCTAACCCTAACCCTAGCCAAAGTCTGTCCATACTCTCGTTCTATAACAGTTCTGGAACAAGATGAAGTCATATAACATGGTAAAGACATGTTGGCCTTATGGATGAAGCATGGTCTTTAGGGTAGGTTAGAATTAACTTAGCATGGACCCTTGCCAAAAGGTATATAAGGTAGACTGGATTGTAGTATAAATTCTATCAAGTTCTCTTGTGTTACTCAATACAAGAGTGTGTCTTTTACTCAACATAGAGTCTAAGTCATAACATTTTGAGGGTTTTATATATCCTAATTGTTTTCTATATTATTATTTCTATATCTTCTATTGATTCCTGACACTGATATTATTCCCTCTGAGTTCTTTAGTGCATATGTAAGAGCTAATATTGCATACTTCTTGTTGCACTCTAGTATAACCTCTTTTCTGCTTGACTCTTGTTAGCATTTATTCTTTCTACTCTCTCCACTGGATCAGGCTCTACTGGCGCCCATTGTTGAGGAACCTTCTATCTCCTTGGCCAAATTTGAGGCTGTGGCATTTTTTGCTGTTGTGTTCCTATGACATTTGCTATTGTATTTTGCCTTGGTGCTGAAGGCCCTTGTTTTCTTCTTTCTCGCAACCTCTCTTCTTCTCTTTCTCTAGTATCTATCCAAATTTATTGCTCATTCATACTACTGTTTTATATTTCTTAGAAGTCATTCTGCCTTCATCAGCTTTCTTCTGATTATCCTATTCATTCCTCTTTTGAATTCTTCAATCAATAGTCTTTTTTCATATCTACTTTCCTTTGCTGTTCTTCTGAACTCCTGAATAAATTTCTCTATTGTCTTTCCTCTCTGCTCCATCTTTCTTAGTTCAGCCATTTTCATTGTCTCATTATTCTCTCTACCAAATTCTTGCTTTAAATCTGATAAAAATTCTTCTACCATTGCATAACTCAAGTTTCCACTTTCCAAATCTTTTATAATGTTCTCTTTCCAAATATCTGCTGACTTTCCCTGTACATATGATAATACCCACTGCAACTGCTCTTTTACCAAATCATTCCTTATCTTTATCCTAATGGAAAGTCTGCATGCCATTAAGAAACCCAAAACCTTCTCTACATCTCTATTGAATATTAGTGGCTTGGCCACATCTACATTTGACCTGGTGTTGGGTCAGGGAACTACTACTGCTCCTTCTCCTCCTAGTCTTGCTTGAGCTATCAGCATCTGTAAGGCAGCTATTAGCTCTTGTTACTGATAGATTGTCTATTCCAAACTGATTAATCTGTGATAACTTATGTTGTAGTAGTAAGGGGGTGAATTGATTGGTCTAGGTAATGATGACTGTAGTGGTGGGGTGAGAGGTGAGGATGTATAAAGAGGTAAGACAGAGTTGGTGCTAGTTTCTTCCTTTGAATCATATTCCAAATTGGGCTCAATCTTGGTAGGTATTAGTAGGCACTCTTCTTGTCTCATTGTACACCAATATCTCTAACCATCAGAATATATTAATTTTCCACACTCCCTTACTCTTCTGCAATACTCTGTGGTCTTCCAAAGTCTTCTAGTACCATCCATACATCCACTTATCTATTTTTCCATGCTCTATAAGTACTTGCTAAGCACTCTAGCTTTCTTCCATTTGAGTTTCTCTATTCTAAACTATTTCTGATTATTTAAGTATTACCATATCTTACTTATGTAATTGGAATTCTGAGATATTAGAATGAACCTGTTAGTATATAGAGTAGTCATTACTTTCAGAAATCTCTATTCTGCTCTCTTAGGATTTCCTGGAGATTTGAAGTACTTGGCTCTTCTACTCAGTTACCCTAACAGTGAGGTGCTCAGAGAAGTGTGAAAAGCAGTAGAGACTAAAGTAGGGAAAACTGGAGTGGCAAGAAGAAGAAAAAAAGGAGGAAGAGAGAAGAAAACAAGAACAGAAAGAACAGAAGAAAGAAGAAAACAAACCAAAGAAAGATAGAATGATGGAAGTTAAGAAGGTAGCAGAAGAATGAGATATTTGGAATAAAGAGGAGGAAGTGGTAAAATCTGAAGAAGAGGCCAAGAAATTGGTTCCTCAAAGATTCAACAAGTAGATCCATATCTTTAGAGAGAAAGCAAGGGAGAGGATGTTGACAAAGAAGGTGTGGGATCATGTGATAGAAGTAAAGGAGAGATTTATGCCAAGAAAGGGAAAGGAATATCTGTTGTCAAGGGAAGAAAGAGGAGAGATACAAGAGTTTATTGAAGAGAGATAGTAAGAAGTATATGGTACATGACTACAGATATTTAAATGAATAAACAATTAAAAATAATTACCCTTTGCCTCTTATTTCAGATATTGTAGAAAACATAGGTACTAAGGAAGTATTTACAAAGTCAGACTTATAATGGGAATATAATAATGTATGAATAAAGAAAGAGAATGAGTGCAAAGCAACATTCATGACTTCAAAAGGGTTGTTTGAACTAACTGTGATGTTCTTTGGACTGACAAAATCTCCAGTGATGTCTCAAATGATGATGAATAAGATCTTTTGGGACTTGATCAACACTAAGGAAGTAGTGAGCTTCATTGATAATGTTATAGTGAGAATAGAGAAAGAAGAGGAACATAATGAAGTAGTAGAAGAGGTAGTAAAAAGGTTGGTGGAAAATGATTTATATGTAAAACTGGAGAAGTGGAAGTGAAAGGCAAGGAAAGTAGAATTTTTATGAGTAGTGATAGGGCTGGAAGGAATTAAGATGGAAGAGAGGAAAGTGAAGGGAGTATTAGACTGGCTAACTCCAAAAGGAGTTAAAGACATACAAAAGTTCTTGGGATTAGTCAATTATTATTGGTGGTTCATTAAGTATTTCACAGTGATAGCCAGACCATTACATGAACTGGTGAAGGAAGATCAGAAGTAGGACTGAACAGAAAGACAAGAGAAGGCATTCAAAGAGTTGAAGGAGAGGTTTACAAAAGAACCAGTATTAGTAGCACCAGACTTAGACAAAAAAATAAGGATGGAAGTTGATGTATCAAGCTATGTGATGGGGGGTATTATTAATGAAGTGTAAAGATGGGTGATGGAGACCTATAGCTTTCCTCTCAAAATCTCTAAACAAGACAGAGAGAAACTATGAAATTCATAATAAGAAAATGTTGGTGGTAATAAGAAGGTAAGAAAACTTGAGATATATTAGAGGGCACTAAGTTTGAGATTTGGATGGACTATAAGAACTTATAATATTTCATGAAAGTACAAAAGTTGAACAAATGACAAGTCTGTTGGGTATTATATCTGTCAATATCTGTCAATATTTGACTTTACTTTAAAACATATACTAGGAACAAAAATGGGAAAAATGAATAGACTTAGTAGAAGACTGGACTCAAACATGGGAGTAGAAATGAACAATAAAAATCAGACAATAATTAAAAAACAATGGATTTGTAGTTTAGCTAAAGTAGTAATAGAAGGGTCTGAGGTAGAAATGCCAAAAAAATAGAAATAACTAGGGAAAAAGATGTAGAAGTAGTTAGAGTAGTAGAAGAGATGAAGAAGACAGGATTTAAAGTATTATGAGAAGATAAGTGGCAGATAGAAGGAGACTTGGTATTGATAGAATAAAAGATGTATATTCTGGGGAATGAGGAATTGAGAGTAGGAATAATCCAGTTGTATTATAATGTACTGGTGGTAGGACATAGAAGAAGGTGGAAAATGACAGAGTTGGTGACAAGGAACTATTAGTATCCAGAAGTAACAAAAGATATAGAAAAATATGTAGATGGTTATGATATGTGTTAGAGAATAAAAAATAGAACAGAGGCACTAGTAGGGAAGTTAAAGTTGAGTGAGGTACTAGAAAAGCTGTGGGCACATCTGATGGTGAATTTCATCACAAAGTTACCATTAGTGGCAGGAAAGGATGCAGTTTTAGGAGTGTGTTACAGGCTGTCCAAAATGACACATTTTATGGCAATGATAGAAGGGAAATCAGTGGAAAGGTTAGCAAGGTTGTTCAGAGATAATGTGTAGAAGTTTCATGGGTTACTGGAAAGTGTGGTTTTAGATCAGAGATCACAGTTTGCAGCAGAGTTGATAAAGGAGCTAGACAAAATGTTGGAAATTGAGACAAAGTTTTTAACATTGTTCTATCCTCAAATAGATGGTCAGACAGAAAGAATGAACCAGGAACTAGAACAATACTTATCATTTTTCATTGATTACAGACAAAGGATTGGCCAGAATGGCTAGTGATAGCTGAGTTTGTAGTAAACAACAAGACACATTTAGAAACCAAAGTATCTCTATTTATAACAAATTATGTAAGAGAGTTGAAGATGGAAGTGGATATTAGAAGGATGGAAAAAGCAACAGAATTTGCAGAAAGGATAAAGAAGAAACTGGAAGAAACTGGAGTAGCATTAAGAAAGGTATAGGAAGAAATGAGGTGGCAAGCAGACAAGAGGAGAAGAGAAACTGAAGAATGGAAGAAGAGAGATAAGGTGATGCTGAGTACAAAAGATCTGGTGTTTAAGAAATGGCCAGCAAAAAAATTAGTGGACTAATATATTGGTCCATATATTATTAATGAAGTAGTTTTTACTAATGTGGTCAAATTATAACTGCCAAATTTGATAAGAATTCACCTGGTTGTGAATATCAGTTGAGTAGTGTGATATAGAAAACGAATAGGGGAGCAAAAGATAGAAGAAGTAAAACTGGTAGAGGTTTTTTTTTAATTTATGATTTATTACACAGAGTGCAATAGCAGACCATGGTAGCTACTTTGTAACCACATTAGATAGAACTAAGGAATAAATAAAAAATAAAGGAAAAGAACTGAAAGAAAAGAGAGGAAAGAGAAGCTAGATATAAAATGCTATAGCCACAATGATATCGCTAGCTTATTTGGGTTGAACTCCAAGAAAGATATGAGATGGAAGAGAGTTTCTCTTCCTATATTCCAGCCCTTGTTGAATCTTCTATAGTCATAAAAGATATAACATCTTGTTTCAATTGGATGTAATTTACATAGATATCTCAACTCTTTTCTTAGGAAAAAACAAAGTCAGTACTCTCCTATTGGAATATGGTTAGTGATAGCTTGAGTAGCTTAAGTGCACAACAAACGGGAGGAGCCAAAATTCTTGATCCAAGGTTCTTCTTTCATATAGGAAGGCTCTATATCTGAAAAGTCATTGTTGAGTAATTTGAGAAAATATTTTCCATTGAGATTCAATGTTTTAAATTCATGGCACCATTCTTTAATGATGTTATCACATTTCTTTTTTTTTACTAAAGTCCCATGATGTCTTGCTAGGATAGAGTGGAATAGGGTTGAATTTCTTTATTTCTCTATCCACTTGAATGTGTAAGTGCTAGTCTTTGTTACTAGAGCAGTTCTAGAATTCAACTGAATTATTTGAGTGTTTGTTGAAAAACTTTTGAAAGTCTTTAGATATTATTATTGATTGAATTTGATATGGATGTATAGTTGAATCAAAGATTTTTCATGCCACATGAAAAGTGTCAGCAACAATAATGATATGAGAAGTACCAGGTGTTTGAGTTGCTTGATTAATTATGCATCTGATAACAAATAATTCTGCTTCCATTGTCATAACATTGATAGTATGATGGAGAGTTTTATCCAAAGGACTGTTAAATGAATGAGCATGAGTGACTGATATGATGATGTTATCCTTAATACTAGCATCAGAGACAACAATGACTGTTGACAGATCTGATGATATGTTGAGTATGATATCGTCAAAGAGATTAAAATAATAAGTTTTGCTCTCATCAGAGCTTTGATTGGCCTTGTGAAAGGAGAAATGGTTGGAAAAGGTATTAACTAATCTTTTACCTAGATAGAATTCTTTGTTAAGGGAATAAAATAATGGAAATACTCTATTTATGTGATTATTGGCATCACTTATGGAACTCTTGATGGCTATTTGCTGCTTGGATATCATATATTCTAGTGAAAAATGGTGTTGGAGCAATTGAGGAGAGAGTCTTTTTTCCAGTAATGCTTTTAAAGCATGGTTAAGAAGAAGAGTGGATGTTCATAATTAATTTCTACTAGTTAGCTTTTGGAAATGTGACTGGATGAGAATGAGGCCAGCAATAGCTTCAATTCCCATAGTTGGTAAAGTATGAAAAGCTCCTAGAATCTATATCACAGCTCTTTATTGCATTTTGTTAAGCTTGTTAAGCAGATAGAATAGTGGTGTCTTGTTAAAGTACTACAAAAGGAAGCTATAGAGAGTGATGGGAAGAACACAAGTCTTATAAAGAAGATGTTTTTAATATAGTAAAAGGTCTCGAGTTGAGTTGCTAAGCATTTTCATGCTTTTAACCATAGATAAGGCTTTATTGGCATAGAAGTCAATTTGTTGATGAAATGTGAGCTTTTTGTCAAATATGAAGTCCAAATATTGCCAAGTTACTTTCAGAGATAACACTGGACCTCCAATGGGGGAGAGATCTAGTAGAGAAGGATTGGAAACACCATGAGATCTGGAAAAATGAAAAACTTCAGTTTTCCCATGTTTGATAATTAGGCAAAATTGGTCCAGAAGAGAAGAAATAATGTTGTAACTACAAAAAAGAAAAGAATTAATTTTTTCAAAGCATATTTTTTAAAATATGGAAAAGAGGTAAAAGATAAAAAGCTGATAAAATAGGAGATAGGGCAGAGTCTTGTTCAACACCAATTTTAACCTCAAAAAAGGGAAATGAAAAATTGTTCCATATATACTAAGTTTTTCTACCAATTAAATAATTGGAAAAGAATTTTGAAACTTTCAGACTAAACCCCACCTTGTCCAAAATAACAGGGATAAGTTAAGAATTGAGTGAAGGAAAAATTTGGGCTATATTGAACACCAAAGTGCTAGTTTGAATATTCTTTATCTATCCTGATCAGATTATATGCATTAGGAAAGCACCTGTATCTGAGGTAGACCATTTTTTAAGTCCTCCAAATTGGTAGAGATAAATGAAGTTGTTAGAAATAAAGTGAAATTGCATTCTTTCTCCAATGACTTTTTCAAATAGTTTACTGAGCATGTTTAATAGCACAATAGAGTAAAAATATTTGGGCAAATCATACAATGACTTGTTCAGTTTCAGAATGATTATCAATGTTGATGTTTTGAAATGAGAAGGTTAATGCCCTGGGTTTATATAGGCATTAGTGATGTTAATTATGGAGATCAGGCAAAATTCATCATTAATAACTCTTTTGAGGAGTCTCCATGAAATTTTGTCTGGCTCAGAAGCTGATAAGTTGTTACATTTACTGATAGCAGTCTTGAACTCTTTCTTCAAGAATGGTTCCCATTTAGGGATTGGTTTAGAATGGATCTCATCTAAAATATCAATGTTAATTTGATGATTTTGGGCAGAGTTAAACAATTGATGTAAAGCTTGCCAAAAGTGATTAAGCCTAAATATATCACTTCCATGGTGAGCAGTTTTCACTTATGGACCCAATTCATTAAGTTCTAAGGTTTTTGATTTTTTGATGCAATTTCTTGAATCTTGTCATCAAAAAGCATTCTTTTGGTTTTCTTAATAGTATGCTTGAACATCTTCCAATCCTCCAGTCATTTAGGAGATCTATAATTTGATAAACTTGACTGAAATTCTTCATTTTATTATGACCTTAGACTTGGCTCAGGTTACAAATTAGGCAAAGACTTGAGTAAGAGTGAAGGAGATGATCAATTGGTAAAGTATAAGGATACAGAAATGTATGTACACTATATATACCTATAGACTATGAGGAAACCATACATCTACAATGATACAATACATGAGGATAGAAGAAGGAGTCAATAAGGAAACAATGTCTACTATATGAGGTGCTGACTGATACAACCTACAGTGTAGCCAATCATTGCATCATATCCTAGACCCTATAAAACACGATAAAAGCATGCTGAAGACATGAGGAGGTGATTGTAACACATTCCACCAATTCTTAGATTATCTTATGATTTTGACTCATTTCAAATGTTAAAAGTGTCAATTTTCTTGAATCTTTTTATAATTTCTAAAGTAAACTTCATTTCTTCTTTGTTATTTTTGATGATGGTGTGCCTGACTTCAGGTATGAACTCTTCAAGGATCTGAATATTGACCATAAGGGGAGTGTGATCAGAAGAATGTTGTAATTCTGGAAGAATTGAGTGGTCATCAAGTTCTGAAGAATTTGGTCTAAGAAACATTAAATTAATGACCAAATTTGAATTATCACTGTTGTCTGAGTATCTGGTGGGAACAAGATTAGTAGGATATGAAAAGGATAAATCTAAAGTGTCAGCAATGTTAAACTGCTATGAACAGAATGAAAAGAATAATCCAGATCCCAATCTCTATCTCTAATATTAAAATCACCAGTCATGATTAAAATATTTTGAATATTGACTTCAGTATCATTCAAATACTCTCAAGCAGATTGGTTAGAATTAGAATATATCTTAAGTAAAAAGAAAACTTTGCTATTATTGAAGAAAGAAAAACAGCAAATGTCTCTATAATTAAAGATGTCTTTTTGAAATGAAAAACACAAACTGGTTAAACAGATGTTGATATATGAAATGACATGAGGATAATCATTATCATTGGATTATTGGGAGCTCCTACAATTATTTCACCTTCTTTGCTTGTTAAACTTGGAATGGATTAAATAGTTAACTAAGGAGGTTCTTGAATGAAAATGATGTTGAAGTCTTTGTTGATTTGCAACACTATATCAGTAAGAAATTTGTTCTTTTGAAAATTCTGTGAAAATACTCTGAGATTCTTTAAAATCATGCTTGGATACCATTCACAACTAAATGAATTGATTTATTCTTGTTTTCACTGACTTCTTGATACTTCTTCATATGCCATTCTTTGTTGAAATAATGTTTTCAGAATGGGCAGATGTTGGAATCTGCCTGGTGATTGCCTTTGTAGTTAATGCGTTTGAACATGTAAGAGTAAGATTTATCTTGTTTCATCTCAAGCCTTGGCAGGTTGATTTTGAAGTTTGCCTTACAGCACCACACAAATTTTCAGTGATGTTTGGTTTTGTGTAGTCCTTTGTACTTGATGCATTTGGACCCTTGCACTCTGCATGAAAATGTCATATAATCACACTTCCAGCAATTCTTGCATTACGGTACTTCCAGGTTCATATTTGTGCCTTGAATTGTAGTGATATGACTTCTTACATTAAAAAACCTGTTAATGAGACCTCTAGCATTACTACTACTTTGGACATCCCAAATGTTCAGCCAAATTATCATCATGTCTGACTTGGGAGACACTTTGATGATGTGGAGTCTTGAAGTAATTACAATATTGTTGAAGGTATGGTTGCTCTTGATAATGAATTTGACTATATCAGCTGAAATTGGAGTGTTAGTGTTCTCTAACAGATAGGGGATACCTATAATTTTCAGATATGATTTTGATTGGGGAAGGTGAGGAACCTTGACTTTCTCTACATTAATATTATTTGAAGATTGAGTGGAGATGCAACTTTGTTAGTGATAATTATAATACCTACTTGATCAATACATATGAAGTCAGTCATAACTTCTGATTTGATATTCATGGGAGCAATGACTTGTTTTCTGGATAGACCCTTTGTTATCATATTCAATTTTGGTCTGGGCTTACTGTTATTATTGATAATTTTTTGAATGTTTTCAATTTTTTTTGCTTGAAGATTTGGAAAAGTTTCTTTGATTTTTAAGATTTTCTTGGTATTTGAAGATGTAGACAAAGCTTGTGTATAAGATTTCCTAGTATCTTTTTTCTCTGTTAGTTGGCTGTTCCTTTTGAAAAACCTGGAAATTTCTTTGACTTCTTTGAAAGTCTTTGCTGGGATTGGAGGAGATAGTTTTGCAAAGTTTGCTAGCTTGTCAGTTTGTTTGTCATTCTTGGGTTTGTGTTTAATTTCTTGAACTTTTGGAGTAAATTTGGATGAAAATTTTTGTCTAAAAGACTGGTTATCTTTATCAGTGACAAGTGAGTCCCATTCTAATTTGTAAAGAGTAGAAATGAAATTCCATATAGCTTTATCTACACCCTTAAGGTCCAGAATATCATTTGCATTATTTGGTTCAATACTCTTGTTCTTGATATACTTAGTCACATGATGCAACGACTCCTTGATGTTTTTAGAATCAGATAAAAGATGCTTGAGTACACTATGAAGAGAAATAGGATGGAAGCTCTTATTTTAGGAATCTTGTTCAATCACTTGATTAATATCATATAGTAACTGAATGTTGATAACCTCCTGCAGAGAACATGTGTTAGTACTAACATTAGTAGCACCTTCATCTTGTAGTTTGGGTATATTGTTGAGGGCTAGTACCTCATTGACTAAATGTAGTATCTTCTCTTAAAGACTATTGTTAGTTACCTCACTGACCAGCTTATCTTTCTCAATATCCCTATTGTTTGAAGTGTAAGATAATTGCAAACTGTCAATTGGATTCTGAATGTCTTCACTCTGGAGATTGTTCATGATCTCCATTCTTTTATGATAAGCCATTGATGAAGTTGGGAGAGAATTGATGATTTCCTGAAGCTGTTTTTACCAGAGAGAGTAGATCTTTTTCTGAAAATGTTAGTGTTTATGCCCATGTTCATAGTGGATGGTAATTGAGCCATTTGTGAAGATTGTATAGTAGTAAGTGTAGTGGATAACAATGTATTTGCTAATTCTTTTATGGGCACTACCATACAAGATGGTGGTAAGAGAGAAAGAAGTTATGAACTGGTGGAGGTTGATAGAGTTGAAGAGTGGGAGGTGGAAAAAATCCTAAATAAAAGAAAAATATAAGGAGTAGTAAAGTATTTGGTATGTTAGAAGAAGTCTATAGCAGAACATGATACTTGGGAGAGAGAGGAAAATTTATAAAATGTAGAGGAAAGAGACTTCAGAAGGGGAGAGTTACTAGGGAAGTATATAACATCTTTGTTATATAAATAGAATGATGGGCAGTTTGAGGTAGAGTATTTAAAGAAGTTGGAGAGAAACTGGTGAAAATAGAAGTTAGTTTCTCTAAAGGAGAAACCTTGAAGGAGGGATAATGTTAGAGTTAAAACAGTAAACTTATTTTATTTTCATCTCATTTCTCATTTTTATTTTATTTTTTATTTATTTTTTATTTTAAACTTAGGGTTAGAAGTTAGTATAATATTATACATGACTATTACAAAACGTCATACAAGATGTCACATGTCACTGTCACAGAAGGATATAGAAGAAGGTTCTGAAACAATAATATTATACTATATGTCTCTTTAGAGTAGGCTAGATTAGTGTAACATTGTTATATACTAAGTTCACCCATTTGGAAGATATGTCTCCATAGTAGTGATGTAACAATCTGGATATCTAGTCTTCCATGATAGGAATACTCCTATCAAACTTAGTCTTCCATGGCAAAGTTCTCCTATCTTACTTCTATTAGTGTTTTACCACTGAAATCTCTACTTGGTGCAATACACTGAAACCTCAAGTATCTCCTATATCTCTAACTTGTATATAAGACTAATAGTTATACTGTAATTTGCTAGTCTGATAATCAACAAAGATAACTTTTATTGAACTCAATTACTGGTATTCAACAGTGACATACTAAATCAGTACTCACTCTCATTTTGGACTTCATTTATTTATCTGAAGTTGCAACCATGTAGCAGACAGATGGTGTAGTACATAAGCTGAAGCCAAGGTTGTTCTAACAAGTTTGTATTCCCAAGCTCTTTTCACAAAGTCTACTTACTCTGTGTATTCTTAAGCCAACTCTGTGGACTTTCACCTCTTAGTGTGAACCATGCCTAATAAACATAGACTATTAGCTAAGTGTATATAAGATAGACACTCTGTAACTGGAACTCTATCAAGTTTTCTTGTGCTATCTAATATAAAGTTCTTATCTTATCTTAACACTTTGAGGTTTGAATTATAACAGAGAGAGTATAAGTATCTGTTCTTCACCATTACAATATTTATAGTCCTATAGTCTTGAATCAATTGCAGAGAACTGTTTTTACTTTTGATGAAAAGAACCAGTATAGCTATGAGAGACTTGGAAGAATATATATTATTTATATAGAGATTCTTAGCCAGAAAGACATTGAGCTTAGACTGCTTCACTGGCAATAGTAAATAAAATTTAGAAAGCTTGACCTCTACACTAGAAACTAGTTTGATAGTATGATTCAACTTATAGTAATTCAGGAGTGTATCAAATTCTTTCTTAGTAAATACTGACTTGAATATGTAGAGAAAGTTGCAGTGCAGTTCTTATAACAGTATAAGCTTGTTTAAAGACTATGGAGAGATATTGAGAATTTATAGTGATAGTATGGAAGTTTAATGCCTTAGGATCAGAGAGTATTCTTGTCAGGTAAAGATAATCACTAACCTCTCTACAGAACTTTATGGGGTCAGTAAGCAATAAACCATGATTTCCAGAATCTTCTATCACTACAGGGAAATAACTAGAGTGATATACATCTAGTGCTCATACTTTCAGCCTATCTGTCTTCTGAACATCTTAGCATCCAGAACAGTAAGTAGGGTAATGGGTCATGAGTACTTCTTCCTTGTTCCAGTTCATATTAGAGTTGTAAGACTTTAGCCACATATGTCAAGTAAGAAACATGCCCAGAAGAGGGAACAATCTGTAGAAAAATTATGAAAGATGTCAAAAGAACATAGAAACATTATTTGATGCATGTGGATATAGATCCTGGATGACCTTAGCTTCAGCAGATATACTATACCTCTACATGTCATAATAGTCATATTTGGAAAGAGAATATTGATAGGAAAAGGAACATAGAGGGAGTCAGACTTCTAAGTATAGACACTCAGAACAGTGCACTATGCTAGTTGATTTTCAAGCGAAGGAACTACAGAGTATCTACACATTTTAAATACTAGTACTAAGACTATTCAAGGATTGGAAGAGATAGATGACTACTCTGGATATACTAAAGTCCTTGGAAATTAAGTCTGGAGTTTCATAGAGATCATGAGAAACTATATGATTAGTAATATCATATATGGAAAGTAACCAGTTAGATCTGTACTAGAAGAGGATAGATAGGCAGGAAGTATTGGAGTTGTAAAGAATAAACTTGATTTTATTTTTATTTTTATTTTTATTTTCTTATTTTTCTTTATTTTATTTTTGAGTTTTTTTTCTTTATTTTGGACTTGGACAAAAGCATAATATTTGTCACATATGTTACAGTCATAGTCACACAATCATGTGACACATAAAAGGTCATAAAAGGTCATAAAAGAAATAATATCATATAATATGGTAACAACATATTGATATTATGGCAAACACATATACTTTAGGGTGGGTTAGTTATAGTGTGCACATAGACTATAGTCTGTGGTATATAAGGTAGACTATTTTGTACTTGAAACTCTATTAAGTTCTTTTATGTTACTCAATACAAAAGTTGTCTTTTGTTTTTACTCAAAGGCTTAAGTTATAACAGGAAGGAAGATAGACTATTTGACAGATTTTCTGAGTAGATCAGATGTATTCAGATGGATATGTGACAACATAAATCCAAGGATAAAATTTTGCTTACCTAGGCTCAAGACTGCAAGAAGAGTTTTTTCTGTATGAGTTTTGTACTAAAAGATGGTATCCACTGCCTATGATATCTAGCCTATTTTGTTGGGAGTCCTATCTACATTGTAGACTAGTATGGATCTGAATAGTCTGTAGGTATTCAAGTAGTGTTTTTTATTAACAAAACTCCTATTTATAAAAATATATTAGTCTGGTAGCTCCAGAGTCAACCAGAGCCCATACAGAGAAGGACTGTGTTAGAGAAACTGAGCAAAGTATGTAGAGTGTACAGAGTTTAAGATCTCCAGAAGAATCTAAGTTTTATTTAACAGAGTATTCTAATGACATAGCTTACTTCTAGGAGAATCTAAGAGAACAGAGTAAGGTTTCTGAAGATAACAGATATCCTCTATATCCCTGTTATATATTCTAATCTTTCCAGATTAGCTTAATTTATGAAAAATAATGATAACAGCATGTCCAGAAGCATCTTTGATAAAAGTATCTAGAATATTAGCCAGAAAAGAAAGGGGGATTACTATTGGTAACCAATAGGGAGGGACAGCAATGATAGACAGGATTGTACTCAATGAAGGTCAGTGGTAGGGAATTGCAGAGTTGACCAAATAAATCCCATAGAATTAGTGGCAGTGTTTAGTGTTCTAGAGAAGAAGAGAACTCTACAGACTTTAGCAGTGTTGGAGTATTATGGTTTTGAATAGGTTCCTTTATAGATTAGGAGATGTCAGTAGCTTCAAGAGAAACAGAAAGATATAACAAAGTTCTGAGGTATCTATAGCACTGAGAGTAGAATATAAGAGAAGATTTTTTCTTATTTAGGGTAATAAACAGAAAACAAGGAGGCAGCTAAGATTAGAGTCTTGGATACATCTGATAGATTACTATTTTCAGTATATTCCTCTAATAATACAGTGAACCTATTATATAGTGACTGGAGTATACATATTACCAGTTGCTTTATACAAAATCCTAATTAATTTCTTATGCAAATATTCCTACTCTATAAGCTCTAGTTATTGTCTTACTTTGATATTCTTTAACATATACAAATACTCAATGAGCTCCTCATGCTACTCTGATATTAGCTATCAGAGATACAACCTAACAGAACACTTATAAACCACATGATTGGGATCTCCACATCTGTAATATTCCTAACTAGATATAAAGCAAGGCTTGTATGTGGTATCAATGTCCATGGAGATCTCTAGGAAAAACATCAGTAAAGCTGGTATTAGAATACTATTTTGACAGGAGGCAGTTGATGGGAAGTAGGAATAACCAAGAAATCTTATAGAGTTCATAGATTGATTAGAGGAGCAGAAGTGGTTCATTAGATAGATTGAAAAGCTTTGTTAGCCTATCTTGTTTGGTTTATACATTGCCTAGCTTCAAACCATGCCAGAGTATCAGTGTCTTTAGGTTGATTTACAGATATCATTTATTACTATCTGGTTTTGAATTGCTGTTCTAAAGCTATGGTAGAATTTGACTATTATAGTATAAAGGTCTGTGTGGCTAGCCTCCAAAATTAATGTCTGAAACTCATATAAATGATTATTTACTCCATGGCTCCTCTGATAGTATGCTGTTACCTCTAGTTAGCTGATGACCTCTATAGTAGTTTTGATAGAAAAAGAAGAGTCTTAAAAGAGCTACTCAAACTTTGCTCACAATGTAATGGAAAATATGCTAGTGGTTGGCTCTTTACAGAATATATCTTCTAATCAATTTAATAAATAGCTACTTCTAATAAATGAGAGAGCTCAGAAGATCTTATCTTGGTCATAAAAGAACTGGTCTATAGATAACTAGATGTAGAGAGAGCAGGAGCTGAGAAATATTTACTCTGCTTGTTACTTGTTAATCTTTGCTAAAGTCTACAATATAAAGATGAATAGTCTGAGACTATCAGACTAATGATGCTTTGAGATCTTAGGAAAAAGATTTTATTCTACTGTTAGAGCAACTAAACAAAGTCTGTAAGGTTTTACACTTCAGAAAAACCTAAGTATATATTACAGAGTCCTATAGTCTACTATAATCTAATAGAATAATACTGAGCTAACACAAGAATGATAGCACACAAATAGTTAGATGTTAGAGTTGAAGATAATAGACTTGTTTTAATTTAATTTAATTTAATTTTAATTTTCCATTTTATTTTTGAACTTAGGATTAGAGTTTAGTGTGATATTTGTTTCACTTTTTCTCTTTTACCACCATCTTATATAATAGCATCCAATAGAAAATTAGCAAATACATTGTTCTCTTTTATTATAAATTCTCAAAGTAGTTTATAAGAAACAACTAACACAAGCAACCAACAAATGGATATAGAAGTTGACATTCCTAGAGATCAGTCAATTTTGGCTAACTTTAACAATTCTAGAGAGTTGTCAATATACTTCAATGCTTTATCTATAGTATATGCTGATAGGATTCAAGCATTACCCAAATGCCTAACATGGGCTGAACAAGTAGAAAACTTAGAATTTCAAAGCTCTAGCCCTGCTCTTTCCTATGCAACAGTAAGGGAAGAAACAAATAATACTAATATAGCACTAGTAGTCAAGACAATTGATTCTCATATTGTCAACATATGTACTCCTTAAAGATAGGCAGCACTAGCTATTATCAACAATACAAGCATACCATAAGATATTGAACCTTCTATTATCCTATACTTGGTAAATCAACCTGTAGACCCACAATTGTAGAATGGTAGTTTTTGTCTTATTTCTCTTTGTAGAATGAACAAATACTTAGAAGGTGATACAAAAAACATCACATGCTCTCTCTATAGATTGACATCATTCATCAGACAAATAAAACTGGAAGACAAGACTGCTGAGGCTATCCCTCAAATTTCCAAATTTGGTTTTGTAATATGGACATTCCTGTCTACAATATAAATATATAAAGCAAGCTGGGACAAACTAATAGCTGACAAAAATAATAGATTTTTCAGGTAATAAATCTTGGTGTAGTTCAACAAGTCCTCTCTAAGTAATGTTCCTTTTAAGAAACAAACTAAGGAAAAGCAAGTGAACGATTCAAGAATTCCTCCTCCTATCCCACCCAGATCCAGTAAGAATGTCTTGGAGAAATCCAAATTCTTCAAGAGTAACCAAGCTTCCAAATCAAACTCTTCATTGAATATCAAATTATATGTAAAAGCATTCATAAGTAATATAAATGATATCATCAAAATAAAGAATGCCTTTCCAAAACTCTCTCTAAGCAAAGTTTTAGAAATTCATAATGTTGTGTCCAATTTGAACTAGAGAAGTAAACTCAATGTGAACATGACTACTAAAGAGCCACCCAGAAAACAGATTATAATTCCTATAAGCTTAAACAATGTAGATAGAGTCATGGCACAATCCAATGTACATATGTCAAATATCAATTACTCACTGAAAGATATCAAATTAGAAATTTGCACTGATTTTATTTGTTCTGACAATAATGGAATTATTATTACAACAAATAAAGTAGTATCTACTTTAGACATGAACACCATTCAAAAGTATATGAAGAACTTAAACAATGTGGATTCAAATGAAGTCATGAGCCTTAGGCTTATCCAATATAAATCATACCTAAAAATCTTAGGTATATCTACTTCATCAAAGATACTAATCTTTCTATTACTGCAGACATCATATAAACAGTAATTAAAAGTACTTACATATTTGAAGACACCATTCTCACATCATGTCCCCAAATCATCAAAACTTCTTCCAAATCCAATATGGCTGTGATTTAGGTCAATATTTGGGATTCCCAAAGTGGTTCCAAAGCAAAAAAACCTCATCAACAGATGCCTTAATATCAGATATCATATTGTAACTATTTGAAGAACAAATATGAACCCAGGCATTCCCTAATGCAAGAATTGCTGAAAATGGGGACACATGACTTTTGTATACCACACTCACAGATCTAAATGAGTCAAATATAATAGACCTCATAAAGTTTAACACTATAGAAAGATGGCATGGTGTTGTAAGGTAAATTTTAAAAATAACCCCTCTAGACTCAAGGCTAAAAAAGACAAACTGTACTCTCACACTTTCAAGTGTATTAATTGCAAAGGATAACACCAACTAGATAGTAACACATACTCTTTCTGGAGACACCATTTCAACAAAGAGTAGTATTCTAAGAAGTATTAAGAGCTCTGTAAAGAAAGGGGCAAATTAATTTGCTTAGTTGTGGATAGGATAAGTCAATTATTTTAAAAAATGTAAAAATATTTTCTCAGAACATTCAAAAGAATCATCTCCTTACTAATATTATTTATCTTCAAAAATAACAAAAACTTTGATATTATGTTTATGTAGAAACTTCTATGGTCTATTATCCAAACCATTCCAAGTTTGGTATCTGAAGATAAAATTATAGGTGTTCCTAATCACTCTTTATGGATCATGTTTGCAAGACAATCAGTCAATAGTAACAAACATCCAAGGGTCCTCACTTATATTAATTCAAAGATCATTCATTTATAATTTTCTCTCAGGAAAGATTTTATTAACTAAAGGGATATCAATCTCATTTCCTTCTTTAATGGTGGCATCATTTATTTTGTTGTTAACATTTATTCAAATGACCAACAAACAGTCTTGAAGTATCTAAGGAATACAGAGATAAATTTGAATAATATTCTCATTATAACTGAAGACTTTAACATTAGGAATAACAAATAGGATCTGGTATATCTTTACTATTTAATATATACTGACACCCTTAGAGAGATTGCTGCTTCTTTCAATCTAGAACTGTTTACATCCATTATACAAGTTCTGATAATGTCATATACTAAGTCCACCTGTCCAGAAAATACATCTCTGTGGTGATACTGCTTTCTCAACCTCTATTATACAAGCTCATCTTCTACAACAGCTATCTTTCTCATAACATGCACTCATAGTAGTAATGCAATAATCTGGCTATCCCATCTTCTATGATAGGAATCCTTCTTATCTGACTTGGTCTCCCATGGCAGAGTTCTCACTCCTGTCAGTGTCTCACCACTGAAACCTCCACTTAAGACGATAGAGGGTATACCACTGAAACCCCAAGCATCTTCTATACTATCAACTTGTATATAAGACTAGTAGTTACACTGTAATTTGCTAGTCTGATAATTGATGAAGATAACTCTTATTGAACTCGATCTCTAGTATTCAATGGTAACATACCAATTAGTACTTGCTCCCATCTCAGACTTCTTCCTTTCATCTGAAGTTGTGACTATACAGTAGTTAGACAGCATAGCACATAAGCTGAATATCAAGATCATAGAAAGTGGACTTAGTTTCTTTTTATTTTCTTTTCGATTTATTTTTCATTGTTTCTATTTGTAGAACTCTGGGGTTAGGGGTAGAAGTGATCAGTCACATCTGATGGTGTGGTCACAACATTGATTATGGGACTTAGAGAAGGGAGTAGAAGGTTCTGGAGCAAAATGACATCATACAACATGAACACTGTTGTGGCAACTACTAGACTGAACTGTCCAATGATCTCACTAACGAGTAAAGCTCAAAGTAGGCTATAATGTGGGAATTCACAAGAGAACTCAACAAGGAGCCTCTTCTTAATTAGAGTCCTATTTATACAAAAGATTCATGGTCCATGCTACTAATAATTAACCCTGCCCTTATGTCTATGCTTCACCCTTATGTCCGTCTCATGTCTTACTCAAGGCTACTATGTATACTCCATGTGCCCTGACGTCATCTTCTAGTTCCTTCTACCATGTTCTAGGCCTATAACATCACATTATGTGACTTCATTGTCATGTGCCTCTTCATCGTCCAAAAGAAAAGAAAAAGAAAAAGAAAACAAAATTCCTATAAAGTCAGAAAATAAAAGAAAAAAGAAAATAAAAATTGTTCATGTCCAAAGCGTCCCATAACAAACACCACATATTGGCCTCATGCTTCACACATGGTTATTTAGGGTAGGGTGCACAGTAGCTAGCACGGACCATCTGTAGGAGTATATAAGATAGACTATTTTATAAAGAGCTCTCTATTGAGTTCTCTTGTATTTTCTCTAATACAAGAGTTTGACCTCTGAATCCACTCTAAGATTCTAAGGTTATAACACTGAAGCCAAGGTCATTTCACAAGTTCATATATCTCTGAGCCAACTCTGCAGACTTTCACCCCTAGTGTGAACTGTACCTGACAGATGAGATATACAGACAACCCTAGAGATTCTAACTCAGTTATTGATTTAATGTTTCTTTGGACAAGTTCAGAAGAATTCAATACTCACACAATCATCTGAAGTCTTTCTGACCACACTCCTTATTGGTCAATATCATCATTAGAAAAGAATTTATTCAAGACAAAAGATAAATAATTATCAAGAATAGCAAGGAAGAAGTAGAATTTGTCAATGAGCTTAAGAGCAGAGTGGGATGCATTGACATGACTAATATTCCAGACTGTGAACACTAGAAAGAATAACATAAGAATTTGCATCAATTATAGATGAACTTTAGATTAAATATTCAAAATATGTCAATATTACTAAATGCTCTAAAGTATTGTGGAATAAAGAGTGTAGCAGAGATTTGTCTATATATTATACCTCCAGATCAAGATCATACTAGAGTAAATTTGAGAGAATAGTTAAAAGAACCAAAAGAATCTTCTTCAATGAAAAAATCCAAGAAATTTCAATAAGAAACAAGAGGCTATAGTGTTGTGGTGACCACTAGTCAAAAGACCAATAAAACCACTATGGTAAACTTATAGGTAAAGTATCTTGTGGGGTTTCCAAGAGAACTTAACAAGAAGTTCCCAATGTATTACTATCCTATTTCTTCAATAGATACATAGTTCATACCAGCAATAAATAACTCGACCCTAATGTTCATGTGTTAACTATGAGATGATCATACCATTAATATACATCTTAACATTATTCTTTCAGCCCCTTCTTCTAGATTCTAGGCATATAACATTATGTCATATAATGTGTCATATAAATATGGTCACATACCTCTTCATCATCCAAGAAAAGGAAATGAAATAAAAATAAAAATAAAACAAAGAATATATTAAATCAAGAAGAATAGATAAAAGAGAAAGAAAAAATGTTAGTGTCCAAGCACACTATAACACATGGGATCTTATAGATTGGGTTAAAATAAAAGCTACCAGTTATAGAAGCCATCAAATTCAATAAGTATCTATATATCAAACTTAGTGATCTTTGATAAGCTCTTCATCTTATATTTAACTCAGTTCAAGATTGATATATTAACTTTTGACTATTTGATGAAATTACTTTATGATCTCAATCCAAGTGGCTATCCTTTTCTAAAGCCAAGATTACTAATATTATCAAAAAATATAATGGTTTACTTACTCCAGGACCTGACTATATCTTCTGAAATTATCACAAGATTTTGGTAAACAACTTTAGATACATTACGAATTTTGTCAACATAGTCAATTCCTGTATTAATATTAGCTATTATCCATCACATTTCAAGAAATGGACATTAATCATCATTTTTAAACCAAATAAACCAGTATACAACTCTTCTAAAATGTTCTGCTCTATTTTTCTTCTTAATATGCTAAGAAAACTTATAGAGAAAACCATCAGTGAAAAAATACAAATTCACTTCATTTCCTTAAATTTTGTTTATCCAAACCAATTAGGAGATCAAACAATAGTTAACTCTTGATGCTGAGACATATCTTACCTATTTAATATGTGCAAGATAGATAAAAGGTCTATATACAAGTACACTAGTGTTATAATCTCAAGACCTTAGAGTGGGTCAAGAAAAAGAACATTATATAGGGTTTATACAAGAGAACTTAATAAAGAACTCTGTACAAGATTGTCTACTTTATATACTAAAATCCCATGGTCTGTGCTACTACTTTTCTAGCCTACCCTAAATGACCATGTGTTTACTTTAAGGTCAATATATACTGCACACGTTATCTGATGTTATCCTTCCAGAACCTGCTATGTCTTTCTCTGTGATCTCATGACTTGTGATCATTACTGTGACCATGTTATCTGATGTGACTGATGTGTGACAGTGTGATCATGACATCATTCTGACTCTAGATTCAAATAAAGAAGATAAAAGGAAAAAATGAAAATGAAAATGAAATTAAACAAAGAAACTAGTATCCAAGCTTTGCATGTCTAACAACTAGCTTTTGACATAACACAGCTCTTCCTATTTGTTGTAGACTCAAAACCTTAGAGTTGGTAATGAGAATAAACCTTATACCGGGTTGATACAAGAGAACTCGATAAGGAGCTCCTACTCTATCTACCACTATATATACTAGTCTGTCCTGGT
>Ga0157363_1000666_pt1 | contig 26692 bp, 24 predicted proteins | sample AttsexASBM1_FD_111477 | JGI IMG/M metagenome (GOLD analysis project Ga0157363, IMG submission 111477) | Fungus gardens microbial communities from leaf cutter ant in Ribeirão Preto, State of São Paulo, Brazil - Atta sexdens ASBM1 | ecosystem: Host-associated > Fungi > Mycelium > Unclassified ... | reverse complement strand
TTTCATGAGATCTTTACACACCTGCTACTTCTATACTCTAGAACACTATGCGACATTTTAATATAAGACGTTTCCGTTGAAGTTTCTTCATGTCTCGTAATATCGATGCATTCAGCGGGTGTGGAAGCGGACATGACGAAGGACTGAAATCGCGGAAAGCCACCGAAACTGGCGATCCTGTGGAAGGAATGTCTGACGTAGCGTTGCTCCTCAACACCTGTTGCTGTATCCGAATCTTGCGAGTTCCCATTTTCGTTGCTCTGTTCCGCTGTTTTGGAATGTTCGTTCTCCTGCTGAAATTCCTGTTTGTCCTCCGTGATTTCTAGATCAGTATAAAATGTGCTAGTAGGCGAGCTGTTTTTCGAACCGAACATTTTGAATCCCTCGGTCATCCGATTACTACCGTCTCCAGGCTCTGGGAATAATCGCGTCATCCAGGATGAGAGGTCCCTCAGCTGACTTCGTTGCATTCTACGGTCAGTGTTGCTAATTGTAGACAATTATCGCATATCTTGTACATAGGAACAATTAGGACACGAACAGAAGAAATGATACGGCGAGAATATATGGCATGTGAATGTTACAATGTATACTATGCGTAGAATTTAGAAATGAAATAAGTATAAAATTAAAAGAATAATATATTAATATTATGGATATGTTTGGCTTTCGTAATATTTCACTAATAGTATAATTTTACGAGCTCTTCAAATATTGCCACGAATCGTTGCAAATTACTAAGGATACTTTAATATTGATAGTTTCTTCTTTAACTTTTAACAATAAATATAAAGAAACTTTGTTCACGCGCGTGTTGTTTCTTATCGCAATGCTGACTCAATTAATCTACTTGAAACTTTTTTCTTTATGACGACAAATAATGTCGTTAATTCATGTTCATATTAGCATATCGCAAATCTATCACACTTCAAATTCCACGCTGATTTTCCGGTGCAAATATTACGGAACATTTTATTTAATAAATATATTTTATTTAATAAATACATTTTATTTAATAAATGATCTTGACTCTCTCTAAAATATATATAATATTTTCTTTTCTATTTTGATGGTTCCGAAAAACGAGTGCGCGATAGATCTCTTTGGAGAGGCTATTTAAAAACGCCATCCTCCTCTTAGATCGATCCATTACGCTAAAATTAACGTGCCGGCTCGTTCCAGCGTGCGGACGAGAACGCTCACGTCGGCATCACTAATTGACACTCGGCGTGATTTGAGTAGAACGAATGAACGAATAAACGAACATGCAGACGAACGTGTGCCTGCAAACGAGCGTAAACATACGATTCTTGCAACATACTCGCGCATTAAAAGACACGAGAGCGAATTCAAAGAATTTTTTTAATTTGTTCTTTTTGAATGATACATAAACTCAAACGTGAAAGTATAAGTCTCGATTGAACATTGCCTCTTCTAACAATTGATGGACTCGAAAATATACGCTCTTAGTATTAAATTTTCAACTTAATTTGTCGACGAATATCATTGCTCAATGTGCCTAGACTCGCCGTTTTCTGATGCTGCATCTGCGATGTAAATACAGACGACTATTATTATCTTATATCAACGCATCGGTGTCGTCAGACTAGCAGAATGAATACACGACTATCCTCAAACGATTAATAGGCCGGGATTCACTTTAAAACGATCTCAAATGCGGCTTTCCACTTTGCACTTTACGTCCTGTTTCTAGTCATAGACTAGAGAGAAGTGGAGACTTATCTAAATTTATTTATAACGGCACAGAAGCCCAAGGAGCAAATCGTCCCTGTGGAAAATGAAGAACATCGCCTTGAGGTAACACCGAATTAGTAATATTATTTAAAGCAGCAAAATTATTTATTTTCATTCATCGCTGTCTCAAAAATTAAAATTTTTTTTACGAGAATAAAATAATAAAATAAATGTATATATTGAAATAAATATAGTTTTATGACTCCAAGAACAAATCAAATATAAATAAATTGCCTGTATGAACCTCCGTGTTTATTAACTGTTTGCAAATTTCTTACCGTTTTATAAAAATATTATTTATACATTAACAATCGTGGAAGTTCATATAGCCAATTTCCTTATGTTTAATACAATAAATCCATAATTTGCATGAGATCAAAAAAAGAAACAAATATCTCAAATGAACTTCATAAATTATATTCTTATCTTATATTCATTTGGATTATAAAATCTTAATTTAGCATTTCCAGTAGATTTGACATTATATACTGATAAATATTAGGTGTGGGAAAAAGTTCGTGGCGTTTTTTTAATGCCACCTAACGGGAAAAACGCCACGAACTTTTTCCCACACCTAATAGATGTAATAATTAATGCATTTTATCTAAAATCAGATTTTACTGTCTCTAGACTACAATTTAGAATATAACTAGCAAACAGGTACACTATAAAAAATAAATTAGTTAAAAAAATATTTTAAAAGATCAAATAAATTTTTGTTCTGCTCTATTTTAATTCTCACTATTAGCTTTAAGTTCCTTTCCTCTTTTTTTATAATCAAGACAATGTTGTGTTTTAAATACAATAAATAAAAAAAGATTCTCGATTTATTAAAATAAGATAAAAAATTTTGAAATTAAAAAAAGATGACACTCTAAAAATAGAAATTATCTATTTACATCTAGTGCACTCGGTTAACACGGAATTGATGGGCAAGACAAGTGGCAAATTAATCGTCTACCTTGAACCTTCAATTGAAAAAAATCAAGAAGAATGTGAATCAAAGTGATTTGTTATTCTCGATCAATTTTGCGGAGCAAGATGTTCCGACTCCAAAAATATTGAATGTCGTAAGTCAAGGGATAAAGGGATGGCAGGTGTACATGGCTTCGTCATAAGGTACTACGCCCTTCGCCTTCTAGTGGGATCCTGTTGACCGGCGCGAATCTATGTTCGCGATCTGCTACACTCTCTCCTACGGTTGAAAATTAAACACGGGATTTACGTCGATGCTGCGCAGCGAGCAAAAACGGAAGAGGAGCACGTGAGAAGCAAAGAGGAAGACAGAGAAAAAGAAAGAGACATAGAGATCGCGCTCAAATACCATCATTACCTTTTGCCTCGGGATCGCTCTTAGTGTAGCAGAACAGCAACAGGCGCACGCGGATCGGCGCAAGCATAATGATCGTTTAGACGAAGCGAAGCTTTGATTTAGACCGATATTTCTCTCAAGCTTAATGCTTAACGAAATCACCGGCGTCCATGGTCGAACGAACGGCTGATTAATGGGTTACCGCATCACGATAGTCGACACTGTGTATATATGTACCCGCGTTCGCGGTAATTAACGACGTGACTGACGTGAGGTTGACGTAACGGAGCCGAGCTTGAATGCGCTGGGACTCGATTAGAGAACAAGTCACGATGGAAACACCGAAATGTTGTTTCAAGTTACACCATGCACTTGCCGAAATGCCGATATAAATTTATAACGCCGAGAGGTACCAGTAACAAGGTATGATGATTTAACACTGGTTCGTCTGGGACGTCTGGGTTCGTCTGACGGATCGCGTCGATACTCGCCACTCGGTGATAGGCTGATGAATCTTCGCGACGCCAACGACATCGACGACGATACGCATAACTGAAAAATCATTTCGTGATAGCACAGTTCGGTAAGTGAGAAATTTCATCAATTCTCGGATGATAACATAGATATCATTCACAGATAATGAAACAAAAGATGCAGAAGTTTTAAATTAAACAAATAATCGAACATTATACATATTACACACATGTACATACTATAATAAATACTATAATAAGAATAATACGATAAGAAAAATACTATAAAATTAATATTATATATATTTATGCTACATATTTTATACAATCTTTATAAATCATAAAATAACTTATTAATCGAATTTTTCCAGTTTTAAAGCTTTCAACATAAAATAATAGTAAAATATTAAATATTATATTTTATTTATTTATTTTTTTTTGTTTGCAATAAAGCCAATGTAAAGGATTTTTCGCATTCTGTAAAGAATAGACTATCGCGTTTAGTACATATGCAAAAATAATTTACATCGATTCAATGAAGTAGTATCTCGGTATTGAAAAAAATGCATCAAATTAAAAAGATGCATATATTTTTGACTCTATATAATAAATATGCAATAACGATGATCATAATAATAAATCACTTGTTTCTACTTGCATAAAAGTTATCACAAAATTCACAATAAATCATAAGATAGATAATAGTCGCAAGAAATAAGTACTATGTTCAATAATACGAATATTGCTGCGAGACTCGTGCAACACGCAAATACATACGTATCAGATCATAGATAAAAACTTAAAATAATTCACAATAGAAGAAATATTTAACAACTCATATGTACAATGAAATCTAAAGATATTAATAATACAGTCTATATAATATTGTTTCTCGTAGTTATTAATTATATATTTTATTTAAATCGCTTTCTCTATTATTTATACAGTGTCTTCTAGATTTTTTTGTACCCTTTGCCACTTCGCCACCATACTCGACATCTCCTTATGCTTTTTGCTGTTGCTAATCCTCGCCTAAAAGTATGAATTTAAATATTTGACTTATCGATATATGTTAATTCATTTGATTTTTTCATCATTGAAATATGTATACTGAAAGAATTTCTGAACAATTTTATTGTTTTAAAAAGATTTACTTTGTTGTATACAAATAATTGATTGTATACAAATAACTTTCATTTGCAAAAATTACTGGATATATTTAATCTAATAGCATGAAAAATTGGAATATGTAAAATTCACTTTTTCTATAATACTTTTTACTACTTTTATGCCAGGAAAATGGTACCGAAAGAAATAAATATGATGAAGCAGAAGCGCTACCTTTTTTTTCTTCCGTTCCTTCATCGTTATATCGCTTGGCATAGTTTCCAGTTCCATTTCCGGCTTTGCTTCTTCGGTCGTGATAGATACTTGCTCCGTTATCGTAGCAGCGATATCTTGAAGTTGTCCTGTTCGTTCTGTTTCCGTCTTCTCAATACGCGCAATATCATTGTAAAAGGAATCAAGCGCAGATCCCAAAGATTCCTTCGAGGCCTTGACTGGCGGTTTGGCGATGATTTTGTTATTCGTATAAATTGGCGCATATCCCACCATGAATTGAATTGCACTCTGTCCACTGTGTTTGTTTGCAACTGCGATTGTCTGCTAACAAATAAATAAATTATACGTACTTGCATAAATAAAACTCTTTCACATGTACATTTATATACATTCTATACTTGTTTTTCTTATGTGTTTATTATATTCCTATTATATAAGAAAATATATTTAATTGTATATTTATCAATGCATTTTTTTTTCATATACTTATATTTTGTTGCATGATATGTAATACCGTATCTCTTGTAGCGTGTTTCTACATGACATCTAATTATTAATATTCAAGCATAGAACTTACGTTATGTAAATGTTGATGAAAGGTTGGATAATGAACAAATGGTTCCTGGAGCAGACCCGCCTGATGGCTTAGAATAGGTATTGTTGGATCACCAATCGAAGGTGCGTAAATCGTATTACTTGGTTGCGATGCCGCATTATATATTATCCCTTTCAAGGTAGCAGCTTCGTAGGATGTCTCCGGCAAGTCCACTCCAGGTGGCAGAGGTTCCATATTTGTGTGATTCAGAGGTATTGAAGTTTGAGATGACACAGCTACCTGTGCGTAGGGTAAAGATTCTAAGGCAGGATTTATCACCTGTGTGTCCGTAGTAATGATTCTGTCTGTAAACAAAAAACAACAAATCTTTCAATTGTATTTTACTATAATTAAATTATATTTAAGTATTAATAATTATATTATTATAATATAATTTTTAAAAACTAATTGATTTGCTAATACATACAAATAGTGCTATAATACGAATAATAATGTAATTATAAATCCCGTTGTATTAATATTGATAATTCATTACCTTTTCCTAAACGCTTCCTCTTTGCGTCCAAAAATTTATCGTCGGACTTGTCCCTTTTCCTTTTGTCCTTCTTCAAATCTTCCGCAAATATTCTTGGAGGTGGTGGTGGACTTGGATTAGATATCTGTGGAGGAGGTGGTGCTTCCAAAGTTACAGGACGTCTATCTGCTATATTTTCTTCATCTGCTTTATTATCATCCATTTCTTCAGTTTGTTTTTCCTTAATTTTTTTTGTCCCAGGTGATTCTAATATAATAGTGATGATGAAGTAGGTTAGATAGTTTATATATTTCTATTGTTGTAAAGAGTATCTTACGTCCATAAATGACATACCTGTGACTAATAATTCTTCTGACTCTGGTGGCGGAGTAGTGCATAATTCCATCTCTTCAGTACCACCGGCAATACCGGTGTCAGGATAAGTCCACTGTAATGTCCCAGTGGATGTATTGTGATAGTAATACCGCTTATGTGACCTAGAAAAATCCCCCGACCAAAAATGGAATACATGAGACATCAGTGATGACAGTGTAATTTCTTATTGTAATTCTCTATGTTACATGACTCTATGTTACATTCAATACACGCTTAAATAATGTTTCCATGGTGAAACATTCGTTGCGGTGTACTCGCATCACCGGTTTCTTAAACGAAAGCAAAAATTAATAGAACATAATCTAGTAATCACTCCTACCTGCAATGTCGTATCTCGTTTTTACTCGACGAAGGCCTTTCTTTACAGGAGAGATGGGAGATGTAATTATGTAATTATCAGAGTATGTTCTCTCTCTCTCATAAGGGACATTAATGAGAGATTACAGCAAAGTGAAGGAGAAGTGAGGTATCATGACTGAAGTGCAGGGAAAATAATGATGAAAATTAAATCCTAATAATATCTGGTTTATTTGCGATCAGCATGTTCCAAGGATTACCAGATATTGATAAATATAATAGATAGGATAATACTTACATTGTTAATCGTTGTTCATTATCGAATAGATTAACGGATAAAATTAATGTCAGATAAATTTCTTATACACTTTGAAGCGTGTGCGTAAACATAACATAGTTTTTTATTTCACATTTTATTAAAAAATTAAATTTAACAAGATAAATATATCTTATATAACTGTATTCATAACAATATTCGTTTGCTTTGATAAATAACACAAAATTAATCTTTATATGCATATAAATATAAAAAAAAAATTTTCTCAATTAATAATTCCCTTTAAGTCACAATAAAAAAAAATAATTTTTCTTTTATTTTAAATAATTATCAGTCAACAATAACATAAAATGTTCTGTTAAATATAATTAAATGAAAGAAAATATTTGGTTGAAGCGGATCTTAGTGCTTAAATACATATTTCTTATGTGAATTTATACATTCTGATTCTGCATATCATCGATACTTCATGCGCGCCGAAATCTTTTTCGGTCTTAAAACGCATCCATGAGCAGAATCAGAATAATAATATCACTTATTAAATTGTACAAGCAATTTAATAATTTTTTGTGCTAATAAGCATCTTTTACAAAAATATTAATCGTCATACGTTAATGGATTCGGTTAAATATTTTTATAATCATTCACTAAAGCGATACATTTTTTGCTACGTATCATTAATACATTATTATACTAAACGCGAATTATTAATCCTGTTGTGATCAAAGAATGAGAGTTCTTTCACTTTTTTGCGTCTTCTTGTCTTCATTTTAATAAATGTTACTTTAACCTTGCACTTCTCTCAAACTATTCATAGCACAAATATATCCTTAAGCCAAGTAACATACTTGTTACTCGATTATCGCTTCTACTATCGTAGCATTTATGTTAAAAATATGTATCACTCAACACGTATTAATTATCACATTGACAGTATCACAAAACCAAAGACTTGATTCAGCACTAAGAGGAAATGTTACACTTCGAGACCGTAATTTTTACGAGCTTTGCACCTTCACTTAAGCTAAAATAACTATTGTGTATGGAGTAATAAAATGTATCATTGCTGCATCATTGTTCTAAATTAAAAGAAAATGTATCTACTGAATATTAAGACTGTATATAATCATTGTATATAATGCAACATTGGTTATTTATAAATTAATATTTACTTGAATATTACTAAATTAATATTTATGACCTATTTTAACTTGAATTAATTTGTAGAAAAATATAAATTGTATGAAAGTAATAAATTAAAAATATATTTGAATGTAAATTAGAACTTGTGAAACATTCTAATTAATAATTAATAATTAATAATAAAAAAACGAAATTTATATAGTATGCATCCTACAAAAAAAAGTCATAAATATTAAACTGTTCAGTTTTTTTTAATTAGTATACTAAACCTATATTAATTAACTAATTTGCACTTAAATTCTTACTAAAAATAAACTTTTCAATGATGGATGAAATTATAACAGTAGCAGTACATGGCAATTGTATATGTATGTGAGAGTTTGTATAAATATATAAAAAAAATATATAAATATATTCGTTGTATAAGTTAATGATACATTTAAAGCTATTAAACATAAATATCTCCCTTTATGAGGTACCTATATTTATATTAAAAAATGCAAATTGCATACGGAATACCATACCTATCCCATTGACATAGCCAACCAGCTGGTGCTGCATCTTGCTCTAGTCTTTCCAATTCATGATTTGTATTAGTTAGCCATTTTTGAAAGTAACTGTCATCTAAGCTGTTTGCCATCCATGCAGTAGATAATGTCTATAATAAATACAGTAATTTATATTAATAAAATTCATATCAATTGTTAAATGATTAAAAACAGTAATATAATAAAAATAAATAATAAAATATGTAAAAATGAGCACTAACTTGTAGTTGAATTTGCATTGTTTGAACAGCAGAGACACTTTCTCTTCCTTCGGAAAGAAACTTCAATTTCTCTGTTATAATCTGAGACAAGTTATTCAGTTCCTCGTTGGCTTTTTCCCCGACAACATTCGATATTGTTTTGTGTTCTACAGGTACTTCCGAATCGCAATCTTCGATTTTCAAACTGATCTTTTCTTCAGTCTTAATACTAATGCACTGCTCTATTTCCTTATGCTCTTCATTGGATTCTCTTTGGTTTTCTGTACAAAATTGATTATTGATATCCGCATCACCATCCTCGGCATTGTATGAAGTAGTTTCACTACTCATAAGATCACTGCTGTTATCATCTCGAATTGTATTTTCCTGATATGTATTATTACTTTGTTTAACTTTAGTGGATGTAACTGAAATTATAGAGAAAATTATTTATTTATGTAAAAATATAAAGAGATGTAAATTTTTGTTATATATAATTACTAGAATAAAATTAGATAATATAATTGATACCATCAAATGCTATTCGCTTCTTTCTTTGAAAAGCTTTGCCACACACTTGCATATCTTCCAAAAATATATTTGTCTTGGATTTATCTTCGTCCGGCTTTAATTCCTTTTCCTCCATTCTTTCATTATCATTTTTTGTCTCTTGAATATCTTCATTATTATCACTACACTGATCGGAAACTTGTACATTGCCAGAATTTTTTGCGGGAACATCATGGGTATTTTTTAACAAGTTCGTTACATTTACGTATTCTTCATTCTGTGCAATCGGAAACAAAGGTTTTGTCTCTTGCTTGGGCCTAACTTCCTCTTCTCCATCTGAATCATCTCCATAACCAGGTACTAAAGACACGTGAAGACCTAATTTCGGAATTGTGTTATGCACATTAATATCCTTCCTATTTTTATTTTCCATGAGGAATTCTTTTTCGCCTTGAACTGCACTAGTCTTGCTGTCAGATTCAATTATTTCACGCTCGTCAAGTTGTTCAAGATGACTTGTAGAATTTGATGTATCAATCGAATCAGATTTATATGAATGAAACAAGTTTTTAATAGGTGATTGTATTCCCGTTGGACAGAAAGCAGGTCCAATTTCGCCACTTTTTATATATGATATTGAGTTGGACTTTCCAGATTCAGATAAAGGTGTTGAGATCCTATTTTCATCTGAAGAATTATTTTCATCCTCCGAATCACTTCCATCACTACCGAAAGATGTTATCATTTCTATCCGTCTATAAAATTGAAATGTTTTTAAAAAATGAAATATATTTTTTAATTGTGTCAAAATAGTATAAATCTATTTGAAATATAATTTTTGCTATACCCATCGTCCGAATCATCGTCCTTTGTCGGAGATTCATTGTTGATTTCCGGTATGCTTTCCGAATTACATTTTTTAGAAATTTCATTATGCAGAAATCTGTTGCGATTTCTTGCTACTACTTCCTGTGGTATCATGCCTTCCGGTATATTTGTTTGGGATTGCCGATCTGCAACAGATACTCATCGATATCATTTCTTTTTAAAATATTAAAAGTAGAAAAGTTCATAAATGACAATTACATTTGATAGATGAAAAGTCGACCCAGTGTGGTCCCTGAATAGGATGTTTTGCTGAGGGTCCTACTTCTGATTGTTTTTGTAAGCGTAATTCGTCTGGCATGTCCCATGTTACCTCATTAGTTTCAATATGCCAATAATAAGGATAACCAGAAAATTTGTCATAGCATTCTTGCCACACTAAAATACAGATATTCAAATATTCCACAATAATATTTGTAATATATAGTCTATCATTTTTATTTAAAATCCTTACATGTTCGTTGACTTGTATGACATGCAGATCGTGGAACTGCTTTAGTAGCTAAACCTTGTTCAGCAATGTTTGGTACAGGTTGCTCAGGGGCAATGAGTTGAATTTCCTATAAGAAACATACATAAATATAATTTTTTTATACAAAAAACTTATCATCAGTTATACCTTAAGGAAATCGTTGACTTGGTCATCCAATTTATGTGTATCTTTTTTGGGATCTTCTGTGTCACTGTCAGAGTTGTACTGGCACAACATATTAGCCAATGGATTATTAGCTTCATTTTGTACAGGTTGTACACTACTTATCGATTTACACTTGCCTATAATAATATAAGATAAATAAGATGATGGCACACTATGCATTAATGCTCAATGTTTTATTAATAATTAATTTTAGCAAAGTAAAACGATGGGGAAAAAAATTAAAATTATCACTAACTATAATTAGTACATCAACTAAAAACAAACGTTGATATTTACTTTGCGAGTGTTCGCCATAACTGCCTTGCGGCTTGTTGAACGTCAGGACCGGTCTTCTTTGACGTCGCTTCATAATACGAAAAATAACGATGTTAAGGCAAAATGTGACTGCGATACAGAATTCCGTAAGAAATTTGCAGTACACAATGTGCGCTTGATCAACCTCTGTCCCTACTCATACACGTTTCTACGTAGAGCCATACACGTGCACGTATCATTTATGTGAAATAGCTAATGACGATGCGTTTTCCCGTACACGATTAAATAATTGAAAATAATTATCACACAAACTTTCAAAAACTATGATACTCTAAATATTGCTTCATAAATTTTAAAGCTAACCTAACATCCGAACGATCGAGTCGTTCTATGTTCTATGTTGCCCTCTGTATAATGTATTTCAGAAGTGACCGAAGCGACGAAAATGGATGACAATTCGATTAATTTACAACTTTCGGATATCGAGGCAGGGCGCAGCACCTTACCGACTTCTGATTTCTTATTTCCGAATTGTGCTGAATCAGCTGAATCCGAATGATAATCATCTGACAGCTGAGGATTAGAAACTTCTGCACGGTTATAATAAATTAATACATTTTTTGTTTAATTTTAATCCTAAATATATTGAAGTAAATAACGTTCTCTGAAAAAGCACAATATGCTGAACGATATGCCGAAAAGATTATTAAGAAGTTCTGAAAGTACAGAGGTAAAATATTTCAAGACGTCTAGTTATCAGCAATAATATTAAATTAATCATAAAAATGTTCAATGTTCTTAGGTCGATGTACGTGAAGATGAAGAACAAACCACTAAATTTCAAGAAATTATTGATTTACTTGTCGCTGCAGGTTACTTTAGAGCACGAATAAAAGGTTTATCAAATTTCGATAAGGTTTGTGATCTTTAATTTTTATTTTACTTTTATTCAATTTATATATATATAATTTCAAAATTTATTCGATTAGGTTGTCGGTGGTATGACCTGGTGCATAGAGTCATGCAATTTTGATGTAGATGTGGATTTGCTTTTTCAAGAGAATCTTACAATTGGTCAAAAAATGTATGTATTATACATCATGTTAAATATATAAAATATAGATTTGAAAATATAGATTTTATTCAGGATATTAATTTCCTTTTATGCATAATGTGTTATAACAAATCTTTTTATTTTTTAAATTCTGTTAGCTAAAAAATCTTTTCAATAATAACTTTAATATATAATTGTATAAAATATATATGTGTGTTGCAGTTCCTTGACAGAAAAAATTGTAGTTATGCTCCCCAAAATGAACTGCCCATATCGAATAGAACCACATCAAATACAGGGTCTAGATTGTATTCATATATTCCCAGTTATTCAATGGCTAGTAAAACGTTCTATGGAAATGCGACAGGAAATGGCAGATTTTGTGAGAGCTTTTGCATTAAATCAGTTTCATAAAAAACATACTTTTAGTGAAGATTCCGAGATTGGAGCAACAGCTAATGACAACATTATCAAAAATTTACGTTCAGTTAAGGTATAAATTATTATTCATAGACATTTGTAAAAACGCTATAAATGTGTAATTGATATGCAATGTTTTTTATATTCTTTAATGTACATTAGAAAGCTTATGAACCACGGCGTTTATTCAAACAAAAAGAAGATTTTGTAAAAGATGAATCAAATAAGTTCATTGGTACAGTATTAGAATATGAAGCACCATTTGAGGCTGTTAAAAATACAACAATAACAGAATCTAAAAGCAGTAATTCAAAAAATGAATCAAATAATGAAAAAAATGAAAAGGTATCATTTATTATAATTGCATCACTTTTAATTTATCCGTTTGAAATATATTGATATAGTAGAAAAATTCATGCAATACAATTTACATTTTGTAGAACACCACTGAAATCACCGCTGCTCTATCCGTCATAGAAGAAAATTCGGTACGTAGATTTTTAAAAATGTTACATGCTAAGAGAGAAAAAGTGCTTTCGAGACTGATTCTAATACATTTTTTTATTAAGGGCAGCATATATATTTGCACATTTTATTTGTAATACTTTAAAAAAATATATTTAAAATTCACATGAAACGTATTATTTGAAATATAGTCACACTAAAAAATTATCCTTTTAATTATAAATTTTATAGTATTACTATTAATTTTTCATACAGATGCGTTTAAATGTATATACACTTGGAAATATTGTTGGTATACAAGCGCAAGAAATTGCTAAAGTGGCAGAAAAATATGCAACTATGACTACTTCTAAAATAGAGGTAAATGTAAATAGAATATATTTTTATGCAATATAATTAAAGCATATATTATTTTACAATATAACGTTTTTATTAATACAGGATGGTGATGCAACAAATTCGTCGCGCGCTCTAATTGCATTACAGAAACAAAAAACAACATTGCAATCTAGAGTACGTAAGTTAACAAAAGAGAGAGATAATTTATCTAATAAACTTACTGAAATAGTAGAAAAGGTGAAAGAATATCGTACGAGAAAAGAAATCATTGAACGCTCGTTTAAAAAAATTCGCGAAATTGGAATTAATGATAATGACAGGTATTTAGTAGTAATAAAATTATAACTAATTATAAATAAAATATATATTAATTTTTTAAATATTAATAATTTTTCTTTTCGTATTTGCTTAAATATGAAATAAGAATTTTTATTCAACTTCTAGTACCTTCAAACGATTAGAGGAACTTCTATCTGTACATGAAGGATTAAAGGAACAAGAACATAATTTTCGAGAACAATGTAAATCGGACTTGAATCTTCTTCGAGGTATGTTACAAGAAATTGAAAACGGTGCTCCGATGGAAGAGGAAGATCGTGTTAAAGAATATGAAGAACAAAAGGAAATTATAACACGAGTGCGATTGCAATTGGCTAAAAAAAATAGAATTATTGCATCTTTAACGAGGCAATTGGACGATGTTCCAGGACGCTCTGAATTGACACAATATCAACGACGTTTCATGGAACTCTATAATCAAGGTTAACTGGATTAATTTTTATTTACAGACATAAGAACAATTCTATAATTTAAAAGTATCTATTAAAAGTCTATTTTGCAAAATTTAGATTAAAGAAGCATATTTCAGTTTCAGCTAAACACAAAGAAACTAAACAATATTATACGTTATACAATACCCTCGATGATACAAAACTATATATAAGTAAGGAATTGTCGTTGCTGAATTCTATTCAAGATAATTATAATGAGTACGTATTATAAATATTATTTGTTTTAAAATATTCAGAATCTTAATATATATATGTAACTTAATATGTTTTATGACAGAGCTATGGCATCAACAAGTGGCAAAGAACAGTTCTTGAAACAATTTGAGACAATTGTTGCAGGAGTGAAGCGCAACAAAGCAATGGTAACATGAAAAAACAAATTTTCTCTTATTTCTATTCATATTCAATGATAAATTCTGCAGAGTCACAAAATAATTTGAAATAATTTTTTATTTAGGTGGAAAAACGGTGTACCGATGAAAAAGGAAGGCGAGATACGCTTAGTCGACAACTCGTCACTCTCGTAGAGCAGCAACGCAAATATGTTACGGCAGTTAGACAGCTTACTATTGAATGTCGCAAAAATGAAGCTTTATTGGCTCAACTTCGTGGTCCGTAAATTTCTCTTCATAAATGGAAAAATATTTACTCGTGATATGAAATTATGATAAACTACTTTTAAATAATTTTATCTAATAAAAATTTAGCTGTTTGGTCCTTTCGCTATGTGCGCAATGAATATATAATGAAAATTAATATGATGCCAGAAATATTTATAAATATAATATGTAACAGGAAGAACAATAAGTCAGTGTGTAGTTTTTTGATATTCTAAAATTTTTTAGCGCATCAAAAATCGTGCACTGACTCTTATTATCTTTCCTGTTTCGATTATTTTTCCGACAATTTTTTATGTATGTAGAGATATGGCAGTTCAAGAATTTCTCAATACTATATATTGTAAATACTATACTACATATATATTGTATCTCAATACTATACTATATATTGTAAATATATCTTTTAATGATATTCGATATAGAGACACCAATGAGATACTATTAAAAACTTACTCTACTACTACTAATTTTCTAATCTATTACTAATTTTAAATGGCAAATTTTCGGCGGTGTACAAATTTATATCAATTATCGATAATCAATCAGGATTGCCACAGATCTGGAAAACCGGGAAAAAGTCAGGGAAATTACTTTATAAAGAAGAATTCATATAATCATTCAGTGGAAGTTCGAAAGAAAAAGGAAATTAATTGCAAATTATTAGTTTATGTTTCAATAAGATGAAGGAAGGTCTCTCGTTTTTCCTAAATTAAAGTTTAATGATATATGATCGAAAAATTTGAAGTGTATTCAAAGACTATAATTTTGCTAGTGATTATAGAGACTTTGAAATATACTTACAGATTATAATAATAATTACGTTTGATAAAAATGAACTGAAAATTTGCATTAAAAAAAACACAACTAATTCCATTTTTATGCAGACGCATATTATAAGACAAAATTCGCTAAATTAACTTATTTGATATTCAAACATCCACTTCTTCAGAGATCAGTAGTGCGCGGGAAACAGTTTGCGGTTACAGGAAAAAAGTCCTCATTACCTTTGTCAGGTTTCTCTTTGGTAATGTCTATAAACAAATGATATATTTGATTTTTTCCATTTTTATTTTAATATATATTTTATGTAAAAATACTATTAAAATATAAAATATTTGCTTTTTTACCCAATGAGACATGACAATGGAACCGATGTCAAATTGACGTTGATTCGATGTCAATTTGTTGATTCGACGTTAAAGCGACATTAATTCACTATCGATTCCATTATCATTTCTCACTGGGTATATTTTTAATATTTCTTAAGGTTTTTAAATTATTCCAATTTTTAATTACTATATTTTTATGATGCATATTATATTATTATATAATTACATAATTATATTTTGATCGTGTTCCTATATTCACTGCTAGTATTGAAAATTTATATAGTATAACATGAATTATTGTTTATTATAAATTTTTCTGTACTGGTACTATAACTGACTGAGTGTATAAAAAAAAATATGATCTTTATAGACGTAAGGTGCATTCGAGGAAACGCTATTGTGTTATTCTATTCTTGTTTTATATCTAATAAATAAGATAGAATGACAAAGTAGCGCTAATAGCGTCTCCCCGAACGCACCAATAGCGCTGAATAGAACCAAACAATATATAGGTAACACACAGGAATAAAATCGAAAATTGTAGATATGTTATCCGCTGGAAATATCCGTGGTTGCTAATAGTTCTAGGTATATACTTTGTGTACATAGTGGCGCCAGTAAACTGGCTAAACATCTCTGATCTATCAAAGCAATTCATTAACGTTCTTACATTAACACTTTGATTGTATTTACAACGTGAATATTTATTTTATGAAATATTAATGATCATTTTATAAAGTTAAGGAAGAGATATATATTGAATGATAAAATGGATATATCAGAGTTTTGCCGAAAATTGCCCAAAGTGGTAAGTATATTTTAAGTCAAATATAAGAATAGCGCTTATTGTAATAAATAATGAGTATTTATTTTATACTTCATAATTTTATATATTTTAATATACTAAATAATTAATTTTTTCTAATTATTAGGAACTTCATGCACATTTAAACGGTTCATTAAGTGTAAATACGTTGCAAAAATTATATAAAATGCAACGCTCAGACACTATTTGTGATGAAACTTTTATGGATCTGAATACCACCAATTTCTCATCTTTAAGCGAGTACATAGGCTTTTTTTTATTTTTCTATAAAACATTGTGATTTGAGGTACTATATTGTTTAATAAAAAATGTGCTACATATTATTATTTTCTAGATGTTTTAAAATGTTTGACATAGCTCATGCACTAACAATTACACCACAGGCTGTATTTGTTGCTACTTGTGATGTGATAAAAGAATTTCATGAAGATAATGTGATTTATTTAGAATTAAGGAGCACACCTCGTGCTGTAAAGGATATAATGACAAAAACAGAGTATCTTCAAGCCATAATAAAAGCTATCGAGTAAGTAACTATTCAATAATGTCTATATATTAGCTTGTATAACAAATTCTGATTTAAATGTATGTGTATATATATATATATATATATATATATATATAAATAGCATATTTTTTATTTTTCCTCGAAGTAATCAGTATTATTACATCCGATGTACAGAGCGTCGAAATTTGAATTTCCACAAATTCTTGTAAAACTACTAGTATCAATTAATCGAAAACAAGGTTTCGAATCTGCAAAAGAAAATATAAATCTTGCTATACAGTTTATGGAAAAACATCCAGAACATGTTGTAGGTATTGATCTTAGTGGTGATCCAACAGTGGGAGATTCATTTTTAGAATTATTAAAAATGTCTAGGAAAATAGGTCTTAGAATTACAGCTCATTGTGCAGAGGTGAATTATCTTCCAAATAGAATCAATTGTCTCTACATATAATAGATATAATACATATACATATAAAATACATATGCAGGTACCAAATGAAATGGAAACAAATGATATATTAAAATTTAAACCTGATCGTTTGGGACATTGTACTTGCATTCATCCTAGTTTGCAAGGTTCTCAGCAATTGTTTGATACATTATTGGAGTCAAAAATTCCCGTTGGTAAGAGATCTTCGAGAGAGATAATTCTTCTTTTCAGAAAAATATTTTGATGAATGTTAAAAAATGTGTAAACATATTTATTTTTTCCTTTTAATCTAGAATTATGCTTAACATCAAACATTAAATGTAAAACAGTGTCATCTTATATGTATCATCAATTTAAATATTTGTACAAAGCTGGACATCCAATAGCTATTGGAGTAAGTATAAAAAATAACATGTATTATTTAAAATTAAAAAATTAAAATATAACTTTTTTTTAGACTGATGATAAAGGTGTTTTTAATACGTGCTTGTCAAAAGAATTGGAAATATTAAGTTCTGTTTTTAATATTGGAAAACAACAGCTCAAAGAATTGTCTGCATTATCTGTACAATATAGTTTTGCAAGTATAGAGGAAAAGAAAAATTTAACAGCAATTATTGAAAATTTTGATTGACATGTATACATTTCTCTTATTTTATAAGTATTACCAATATTTTTAATCATTTTTAACTGAAAAGGAACAAATATCTTGATATTTTTTAAGATTATATAATCGGCACAGAAATTCATAAATTAGTATAGCATAGTTATGTCAAGAATTTATATATCATTTATTTAAGCTATGATTAAATCGACCGACAATCTCGAAATATTTTGTAATTAATGATATTACATTTTATTATAGCTATAACCATTTCTCTAATTACAAATGTATTATTCTGTTTTTTTAATATCTATGATATTTCTTTACATTCTCTATCATCTATCCCTACATATTCCTATTTATTTAGCCTTTTCTTATTAATCATAATTCAAAAAAATATATTTTTTTATAATTTCATTTTATATGATAGAAATATTTTCGTTCTTGAAGATTATTAAAAAGATTAATCTGTGTCATTTTATACCTTAACAAAAATTTTAAATTGTGTTAGGACCCGTTTGTTAGCACACGTTTGACCCTTTTGAATCTGGCTAGAGCATTGCCAGGCTCACTCTGCAATCCACCAAAAGCCTCTTTGTATTCTTTTTCTAAACGTGGATTTAATTCTTGTGAACTTCCAATAAGAGGTACCAAAGAATCTGACTGTTCTGCTATAGGATTCTGTTCTTCTTCGTTATTTTCATCTTCGCTGCCAACTAGTGAAGATTTTTCGAGCTGCAACAATTTTATTATTATTTTTTATTTTTATATACGTATATTATATTTTATATATATATTTTAAGTAGTAGATGTATAATTTTATTTAATAGCAATTTGTTTTATATATAATATATCAATCAATTTTTAATAATATATCGTTTAATAATAAATGATTTTTAGTCTGCTTTCTGTTAAGCCTCACCATTCTGTTGTCCATATGAAGATACGAATTCAGTTTGGGATTCATAAATAATTCATCTTCGGATCTGAGGACTGCCTGAGCAGGTGGCTGTGAGTAGCTTCTCAATTGTCTTCTCTTTGTTTGATGCTGATCGTTATTTACCAAAAAAATTTGTCTAACACGCTCACGTTTCTTCTTGAAAAGCTCTTTCGAAGGAACTTGCTCAGAAGGCTTGTCAATCACTCTTTTCAGATTTTCATCCTGCTTTGAAATATCTGATGTACTGATTTTATTAGATTGATGTTGCCGTTTTTTATTCTGTTCTTTTTTCAAAGATCGTTTCTTCTCACTTTTCTCAGAAAAAGTGATAGCATCATCAGCAATCTCTTGTACAGATCTCTTGGCTATAGTTTGCCGTTTTTCGATTGATTCATTTTCGAAGTTCATTTTCTGTTTTTCTTCATCCTCATGCTCTTGATCTTGCAATTCGTCGAATTTAGCATTATTGTTCTCGATGTCTCTTATTCGTTGCTGCGCTTCAATATCTCGTTCAATTTCCTCCTTAATCAAATCAATTTTCCGTTGAATTTCCTCTTCCACGTATTTCTCGTATTCTCTGTTTGATTCGTCTTTCTTGAGTAGAGCAACTGTGTTTGCTAGTTCTTGGATTTTGGAAGAATCGTTCAACTTTGATATCACGTCCTTTGATTCGGAAGTTTTCGTCGTGTTGGGTGTAGACGCTTCGTTAAAACTTTTCGGGAATTCGGTACGAGGAACTTCGCGTGAGTAAGGATTTTTTTCTACGATTTTTGATTCTTCTAACTTTGCTGGATTGTCTACATTTGATCTGGATTGATCAAGTATTTCTGAAATTTCCATTTGGTCTCTTTTCACCCGAGTATCCTTCTGTGTTTCTCTCTTTTCGGCTTCATTTGTCAATTCTTGCACTGCAGCCATATCTTCTATTCCTGGCAAGTCGTCTTCCATTTCCTCGTAATCCTCTGAACCACTTAAAACACCACGCTTTGCGATGTCTTTCGCCTCGTAATCGTCATACAAACTCGATCTCTCATTCTGATCGGTATATCTATTGAAGTCATCATTTATGTTTCGAGATAAGCGGATGAGATTGCTCGCTTTTTCATTTTTATCACGTTTTCGTTTTGTTGTTTCTTCATCTGCTTCTTCCGTTTCTTCTAAATTCTCATTTGAGTGTTGTGAGTTAAGGTAGCTAGGTATATTGTCACGATTGAAAGATTCTTCGGCGTTTGATGAGTGTAAGTCGGTGGAGCTCATGAAATTTGCAGCTTTCTTCGAAATTTTATGTTTCTTACTTATATCATCTTGATACATACCATCTTCTTCAAGTTCATTATCATTTTTCTCTTCATGTTGCAAATTTATTTCTTTTGCATAGTTGGTGTCTTCTTTTAATTGTGACGTTTTAGCAGATATCTCTCGTTTTGTTCTAAAACCATAATCTTCTAAGCAATATAAAATATTAAAAAAAAACTTCATACAGTACGAAAGCTTACAATAACATTGCTGCAACATTTCCAATGTTACTGCAATATTGCTGGAACGTTGCAATTTTACTGAAATGATTTGTACAGTATAGGATTTTACATACAGAAAACAACACATAACAGATAATAAGTGGAAAGTGTAAAAAAATCTCATTAACAAATTATACGAATTGGTGATACAGAGTCTAAGAAAATTACTGTTCCCATACAGCAAAGAATTTGCAGCAATATTGTTGCAAAATCTCTACAATATTGCTGCAACATGCAATATTACTGCAATGTTGCATTAGTGTTGCTGCAACTTTTGTGCTGTAAGGGCAATACCTGCGAGTATCACTGATGATTTTCGCATAACCAATTGACGATTGCAATATCTCGAGCACGACGAAAATGCAGATGTAATCGTATAAACGATTTTTCATACTGCGGCGTTCTCGCGGCACATGGTCAAAGTAAGCCTGTTATTGTAATCGTCATCACATTTGTGTTGAGTTGTCAAATCAAAACGCTGAAATAGCATACTATGAAGATGACTTCATAGTACAATTAAGTACAATTATATCGAATGAATGATCATTTGCGATCTCATTACGCTATCTTCTTATGTTATATAATATTAATATCAATTTGCATGACAACTACTTAACAGTATGTCAACACAAGTGAGTGAGTGTGTGTGTGTGTGTGTATGTGTGTGTGTGTGTGTGTGTGTGTGTGTGTGTGTGCGTGCGTGCGTGCGTGCGCGTGCGTGCGTGCGTGCGTGTGTGTGTGTTTATATGTCTCTTTTATTTGTTTTACGACCAACTGATCAATCATAGCTATTCCTTCTGAAGAATGGAGTAATTGTGATTGGTTAGTTTCTAATTACGAATGTTATTAAAACTCGATTATTAAAGATAACTATGTAAACGTAAATAATAAAACAAATATATGTACATAAATATACAAAAAACAGCCGCCTCGGGGCTATTTCGATAGTTACGATTCTCGAAACTTTGAATTTCGATATTGCGATTCTCGAATCTATCATATCAGTTACGGGACATTTCGGGACGTGTACGGACTTGTCTCGTACTTCTCGTAACCGTTATTGCTCAGAAAGAGTTGAATAGTGATCGGAAGTGTCATGTGAAATATCGAGTGATCATTTTAATATATAAAATATTAAATGCTATCGCCATTATGTGCTTAATAACAAGATTTCGAGGAATCGCAGTCGACGGTAGGCTCGGAATAGTCAGAGTCTGGATCTATCTTTGCATATTTCGTCGCTTTGCATATTTTTTCGCTCAGATACATCGAAAGTGCAACAGATGATTCATTATTGTTAGGTACGTGTATGTAAAATTGCAAAATTAACTACGTCGTCGATGAATCATAGTTTTTAACGAATTTTGTGACGTGTGGGCCAAAGATCCGTCAAGTAAACTTCGTACGATCATATCGTACGATAACATACGTTACATCCTTGTGATCATCGACCGGTCGTATTGTGAAAAGTAAGGAACTAATCAATTCGTAAAATGATAATAGAAGATGGTAACAAGGGTAACGGAGATAATGGAAGAAATATCCTCGGAGATACATCGAAGTAAATATTAATTATAACATAAATATTAGTCAAAGTATTAATTTAAGAATTTGAATTAATTTTCAAACACACAATTTAAAAAACATATCAAAGATATGTTTTCATAAATTATTTATAAAATTTAAAGCACTTTTTAAATTACTAAATGTAAGTAAAAATCGAATATCGATCTTGTATATACACAACTAGCATATTATAACAGAAAATATTGTGTGTGTTATTTGTCAATTATTAGATAATTTTACACTCTAATTAGTTGTGTATTGAATTTTACGCATTTTATGCAAAAAATAAATATAAATAATAATAATAATTTCGATACATGGCGAGGTAGCAAGCGTTCAATATTTTCTTTCACAAAAAGATTTTTATTAAAAAACTGGTATTTGGTAAATAAAGTTTGTTTCTTCCTCTGCGTACAGCGCGTAGTAGTTAATCGTACAGTTAATAATAGTAAATACAATTTTTAATGCAAGATAATCTAAATTTGTCAAGCGTTGCCCGGGCGCAGTCACATCAATACCTTCGAAGGGATGCGCGACGGGAGGGAAGATGGAAACAGTTAAAGATAATACAGTGACAGATAAGGGGTAATATCTGTCGCCCTAATCCATAGCGCGGTCCTATATTCTTACAATAACGATATTACAAATTAAAGTTACATCTACGACTATCTGTAGCAATGGCTGTGCCTAGCAACCATCGGCTTTTGTTACTGACTCCGAGGTGCATTTCGGTTTTCGTTGCACACACGAACGTTTTATCATTATTTATATCCCCGTATTATATACGTTCGTGCGACACTCAAAAGTGTAACTTACAGAAGAAAATAGAAAGTCATCGCACTATTAGCGCAAGCAACAAAAATTATCCTTAATCTCTAGAAAGAAATAACGCCTTACTAATTCGTTAGTGCTCTCGCTAAAACACCCAATTATCTGCTACGCTATATCGTATCGTACAGCGAAGAATCATTGAATTTCTGTATGACGCTCGATAACGTTACACGCAAAATTACAAATATACAAGCGATTACGCGTAATACGTCGAGGCGAATAACGAAAACTTAAAGATGACGGGTATCCTATCCGAGACGAGGATTTTTCAATTCCGAGATATACTGATATTGCGGGTTTATGTTTCATTCATACTACATCTGTTTTGTTTTCTTTCGTAGGTTTGTCTTTCATTATGGCAGTGGCGTTTGCTTTAAACTCAAAAAGAAAATATATACTACATTCGTGCGCGCGCGTGCACAGCATCCAAAAAAAGTGTCTAAGCAAATTGTTTGCCCCCGTAACGTGATATTTATTAATTTGTGTTTCCTTATGTAGTGTATGAAATGTTGACGCATTCTCAAAGTTGTGTAAATCCGCATGTTTTGAAAACTCTGTTAAAATTGATCTATATCGCTTTACGTTAAATAATATTATTTATAGATATATTAATCGATTTGTATTTCAAAACCACCCTATACAACACTTTATTGTGAACGGTGCATGTATCGTAGCATTATGCACAATTATTAGAAGACGTTAGGCTAATCTTTGATTCAATATCCTTTTTCGTCCTTTTATGAGAACGAATTATTTATTAACGCGTAACATTGCATCGGAAGTGGATAAATCCACCTGTGACTATGATCATTAACAAAGGACTCAAGCATACATCAGCTCCCTAGAGATCGATGTTAACGATAAAATATTCTTCGGCATTAAACTTGTGGGGGAAACAACGAGTATTTCGTTTTTTTTTTCTTTTTACATTCGCACTTTGTTCTTAAGAAGCTTTGCATATAACGCATACGCGTCTTGTGAAATAATATCTGTGCATTAATTTTTATTTGACATACTATAAACACACTTCCGTTCATCGTTCGTCAAACGCATCCACACTTTATAGCCCAACATTATACAATACTTTGTCCAATACATATTTGCGTAGATTTTTAGACAAAAATCAATCGAAATACTATTTACAAGCATTTACAGGCCGGTGCACAAAACATCACCGAAAAGCGGAAATAAAAAAAAAGGAAGCTTCGCAATTTATAATCTCTGCACATCTGTATCATAAATAGCTGATCGCAAATTGTCCAGATAATTTTGCTTTTATTACATTTATAAATTAGCAGCTTGGGCATTAGTGTATGACCATGGTCCGTCTTTAGCAATTTTGATAAAGTATATTTTCGTTTAAATAAACAAAATATTCTGTGTATAATTGTCAAAAATAAATCTTTTTGTCTGTATACTATCGTAATATTATGTAAATACAATGAACAGTTAAAGCATACGTACATTTACTTAAATAAACGTGTTCTATAAGTGATAATTCTATGATAGACACAAAAAAAAACATAATTAACAATATATATACATATACTAGTTGTCATATAAAACAATTTAATAAAAAGTGTCAATGTTCGTAGAATAGGAACGATTGAACACTATGCGTTGTTAAAATACGCGTAATTCCAATCAAAAACTAAAATGATTCTTGAATCATTTTCTTTGAAAAATTTTCTAAATATATAAAGAGAACATAAAAAAAGTACAATTATTCTGAATAACTCTTTGTAATACGATTCTCAGCTTTAATTTGTTATCAGCTGTAAATGTATCTCTTTTTTTAAACTTTTTTTTTTAAACTAATGTGACTTTCTTGAAAGTCTATTATATGTATAAAAAGTAAGATCTACTATAAAATAAATGAAAAAGATCAGACTATAAAATAGAACTTGTTTCATGAATTCAGTTGAAATAAAAAGACTTTGATCTATATTTTACATAATATAATAATATTAGTTTTACGGTATTATCTTACTGTCACGGAAGTTGAGCAAAGTAATATTGAGCAGTTGTACAGTCAACCAACTTATTTCGCAAAGTGAAAAGTAGTAAATTGACTAAATAGTGATAAAACATAAATATGATTTGAAATGATGTATTAGCATATATTGATATATAACACTATATGCAATATTATACAATGTTGTATCAGAGTTTTGTCTGTTGCGCATATAAATGTAGCAATGATAGGAACTGTGAACATAATTATGAACAAGATTAGATTAAAGAAGACTGAATAAAAACAGCGTGTGGGATATTAATTAAAGTCATTACTATCATAATAAGAAACCTCATGATGGGGATTTTGTTTTACTGTAAGATTTTTTTATTAGATATATATTCCGAAAAAAATTATCCGTAACAAAAGAATCATATATAACAAAAATATTGAATTGCAAAACATGGCTCAACATATTTCTTAATATAAAATCAATGCGGTTTTCAAATTCTACGTGAGATATTGATGTAATGAGTTCGAAATACAAAAGACGTGATATCGATTGCAAAAGGAATTGAGCCGCTTTGTAATGCTCATATATATTTGCTAAAGTGCAACGTACGCTATTAAATATCAACTAATCAATAGCGTCTTAAAATTGCGTTTGCGCTAAATTCATCTGTTTCATGTACACAGAATAAATACAAATAAATTACAGATCGAGATGTAGAGTCCTATGTCAGTGTTTCTCGACGTTGAAGATGAATAGAGCTATGCTTCAGTCTAAGATCAGCGGAGGACTTAATTATTCACGTGACGCAGTCGGAGTACGCTTCATTTAATATTTACGATAAAAAGTAAATGTTAATTTTTACATATAAGATAAAATAAATGCTGTTCTTCCTGCTCGATATTCCTTGATCTTTTTCGACAATGATACAGATGTACATTGATCTAGCGCCCAAATCCTTGAATCTCTGCTTTGTGATTTACGTTCAAACAGATCATACTTATCAAATGCGATTAATTGCGCGTCAACAGGCACACTGTATAGTTATACACATTTCCAGACATGATTACTACCTTAAAATTTTTTCAAGTAACTCTAATATATTACAGAACTATTAAACTATAGGCCTAAATTTTAGCGATCGCGCGCCGTTCTTATAATACGGAGACTTGCGGCCATATAGGAAACATTTCGTGTTAATCTTACGATACTTATTTCATATATGGTACATGTACATGGTCTAAGCGTTAACTGTGTTTGTTTATTACTATACTAAATATTTCACAATACGAGCGAGGCTTATTATTACGATACATCGGCCGATAATTTATCCGTCATTAGTCGTGTTCCTTCTCTGCTTAATTCCGGGAATTCCGTTTAATGAGTACGTGGATTTTTGCCACTTTTCAAAACGCGCATTTTGCGCGTATTAAAACATTTTGCTTTCAAGAAAGTTTAAACTGAACAAAACAGATTTATATATATATATATATATATATATATATATATATATATATATATATATACACACACACACACACACATATATATATATATATATATATATATATATATATATATATAT
>Ga0157363_1000665_pt1 | contig 26712 bp, 11 predicted proteins | sample AttsexASBM1_FD_111477 | JGI IMG/M metagenome (GOLD analysis project Ga0157363, IMG submission 111477) | Fungus gardens microbial communities from leaf cutter ant in Ribeirão Preto, State of São Paulo, Brazil - Atta sexdens ASBM1 | ecosystem: Host-associated > Fungi > Mycelium > Unclassified ... | reverse complement strand
TATATATATATATATATATATATATATATATATATTCATATGTAAAAATATAATGTGAAAATACTTCTGCATATTTTTCTTCGTTTATTTTATCCTTAAGATTGCCAGGTAGCTTGAAAAGAAATTGCAATTTTTTCAACAAAGTGTGTACAGAGGAAAGTTTAGCAATTTGTTGTCTTGTTCCATGTAAAGTTGAAGAGATCTGCTCTGAAAAAGAAGTGATGCTTTCCATATTCTGTGCTAAAAGATCCATGTTGTCCTCCATCTCCTTGAAATCAGTTTTCATCTAAAATGTATTTAAAAAGTTAAAGACAAATCTAATAATTTCTCAAAAGCTGATTTACCTTGCGTATAGTATCGGTAGCAGATATGAACTTATTATAATTTTCATATACCAAGGTCTGCATATCTGAATGTAATGCTTGAGTATTTTTTAGAATCTCTGCTTCATGATCCATAATTTGTTTTAATGTGCACTCCTGATAAATAATCCAAAGAAAAGTGTAAAGAGCATTTTATTTTATTACATAAGATATATTCTTTTATAATATGTATAACAATTTTATTTTAGAAAAAATAAGAAAGTAATGAATAAAAGTAATGAATAAAATAAAAACTAATTCATAAAATTTTTCTCAAATTAACTTACCTTTAGTAACTTTTGAAAATACATGTCAGAATTGAAATGTTGTCCATTAATATCATAAGGATTGTTAGTATTCTCTGTCATATCTTGTCAATTTTCCTCTTTAATAGATAAATCTTATTTGACTTCTTAATTCTTGACTTCTTAAACCTCTGATTTGTCAGATTTTTAGATATAAAAAAAAATAATATCGATAAAATAAATTAACTTTATCGAATTAAAGAGTTTTTTGTATGTGTAAACTAAACCTTAAATTTATATTTAAAAAAATGAAAATTACATATTACAAAAACTGATATGCTGTGTAAGTGCATACAAATTCTTCAGTTTTCTGAAACTTGTCTAGAACTTTATATATATATAAAATTTTCTCTTTCTCTTTCTTTAATTCATACGAGGCATTATTTTTAAAGTCTCTGATATGTTATCTATTTTTTGTAATACGTTGAAGCATTTAAATATATTCTAGATAAAACCTAACAAAGCTTGATTCTCTGAATTGGAGATTGAATACATATATAAAGAATTTATTTGTAATCTCTCTGCATAAAAATTTATAATTGTAATGTAATAATTGTAAATCAAAAAGGATTTAAAAAATGCATTTAGAATATTTTTCTTCAAAAGGCTAATGCCTTTGAAAAAAGGTATAATATCATATAAATCGATTACTATATATATATGTAACCAATTGTGCTCTGCTATTGCCATGGCACATTTTTTTTAATGAATATTTTGTTACTATACTGTATATTTATTTTCCAAGCAACAATATTAATTTTATTATTTATATGCATATAATACTTACATATATTCTTCACTTTCTTATTTTATTTTGCGGTAATGTATTAACAAGTGTTGGCAGCTATCAAATTGTAATGTTTGTAGGTTAACTCTAGATTATTCCACTAGTCTACTATTCCAATCTTCAGATGCTGCGCAAAGAAGCATAACCCTACATCGTTGTACGAAAGCGCAACAAGTGCGGGAAACTCCTTAAATAAATTTACAATATCTTTTCAACAATACAGATATTTTGAACTTCAGTATAATACAGACTTCGAAGTTCTTTTTCAGTTTTATTCGTTATATGAAAAAAGCTTAATTAAGAGGTAAGATCAAATCATCGTACGTCTTTCAGTAAAACAAATTTTAAAATTACAGCAAAATATGGAAATAAATATCGCAAGTTTTATGAAATTGTAAAAGAAATAATATAATCAATTTTAAATTGAGTTTTATTTCGTTGTTATCACTTTTATTAATAGAGTTTTAAAAATTTTCTTTACTTAACCTCTTTTGAGTCTAACGAACAAGAGCAAAGAACAATTAACCTTTAGAGAGCGAAAGAAGAGTCTATTTTTTAAACTACAGGTTTTCCTTGAATCAGTTTATTATTTATTATAATTGTATTCCTTGATTTAAAATATATGTTTCAACATCATTGTAGTGATTTCCTGTTCTGTAAAGGTTAATTTTTAATAAGTGTAGAATAATTAATAAAGGTGTAAAATACAAAAAAATCGGTGTTCTTAATTCGTTTCTATTTTCTTTTATTTATTTATTGTAAATATTATTATAAATCTTTAACATAAGTTGAATTATTTTCAGGTGTAACGATAGCATATTTCGAAGACCTGTTCCAAATAGAGTTCTATCTCAAAATTCAAAGTTAAATTTTGTATAATATTGTGTTGTCAACCTTGAAGAGAAAGAATTTCTCCTTTGAAAAAAATCTTTAAAAATTATAATTTCAATTATATCTTATGAAAAAAAGACTTTTAATTTGAAAATCTCAAAACTTGAGTTTTGAGAACAATTGTAATTGTGTTATGAAAAAAAAATTTGATAGTCATTTGACATCAATTTTAAAGAGAAAAGAATTTAAAAATTCACTGTTTGACTCTAAATAAAAAAAGAAATTTTTAAGACATTTTGAAAATCATATTTTTAATTGTAAACTATGGATAGAAAAAATTTGAGAATTCCTCTATGGGCTATTATTTCAACCATGAAGAAAAAGGATTCAAAAACCATATTTTCAAGCTAAAATTCTGAGAATGGAAGATTAAAAAATTGTTTGATCATTCAGACTTAAAACTGCAATTTTAAACTATACAGATTTATTTGCTTTTGAGACTTGCAATATTCTATCATGCCACATCCTTGCGTCGTCTGTGGTCGTTCACGCCTGAACCCCAACAATCGCGAGGAGGAGTACATGTTTTTCGGCTTTCCAGTGAATGATGAAACTCGTTGCTGTCGTTGGCTAGAGTTTTGTGGTCGTGAGGATCTATACAAACTCTCAAAAAAGCAACTTCTTCAACGTATGATCTGCTCTAAGCATTTCCAGCCGCAAGATTTTCTTAATGAATATATGGATCGTTTAAATTTGACGGCAGTTCCATCGATTTATGATCCTAAACAGAGTTTGTATAATATAACATGTATTCTTTGTGGAAGAATACGAAAAGATCCACCTGCAGAGGATTACGACGGAACAACTTTTCATCATTTTCCTGGAGAAGAATTCCGCTGCCTCCAATGGTTGGATTTTGTTGGTGTGGATTCCTATTACAGATTAACAAGAAAGGAAATCCTTTACTGTTATATCTGTTCCAAACATTTTGATCGTTCTCAATTTATGCCAGGATTTAAAGGAAGATTAATAGAAAATGCAATTCCCAATGTTCATAATCCAGATAACAGAAAAGAATCTGTTATTGAGTTACAGAACCAAACAGAATCTATTACTGAATTACAGGCTGAACCAAAACTTTTTAGCCCTTCAGGTAAGGGCAAAAAAGATCCACTGCCTATTACAGTATTGGAAAGCCAAGCTTGTGCAGCTTGTGGTCGGTCAAGATCCGATCCAAGAAACAAAATTGAACGTTACAAGTTTCATCCATTCCCGGCATACGAAATAGGTCGATGTTTGCGTTGGTGTCAATTCTTGGGCAGGGAAGATATACTCAAAATGTCTCCCAATCAAATACGCAAACTTGTACTTTGTTCAAAACATTTTCAGACCGGCCAAAGTTTCCACAAAATTGGCCCATGTGATGCAGTACCCACAATTAAGGATATTTCTGAATCTGAAAATATTATAGAGCAAAATGAAGATGATCAGGATCTTGGAGAAGATAGCAAAGATCCTTCCAAGGCGCTTAAGCGTGAGAGACCATTAGTGTCTAGCAAGAAACCCAAGATCGACAATAAACCTGCGCCATTGGCAAAAAAACGAGGAAAATCCCGAAGACCAACTTCCATTAATATTCCTAGACCTGTTCCCAATTATTTGGATAATCAAATAATTAAAAAACTACCTCTTCCATCTGCAACTAATTGGAAGATTCAGTTGGGAGATCAATTGCAGCCGATTACAATTAATAATATTTCTTCAAATGTTGCAAATAATCAGGCAAACATTAAGAAAATTATAGTACCATTTACTGGCGATATATCAACTCTTGGTGCTCCAATACCAGTTCACAGTTTATCAAGTATTCCTCCGGGATTACTGATCAAAATAGACTTGCCAGAACAAGAACAACAGCGTCAAGAACAACAGCGACTACAACAGCAATCACAACAGCAACTACAACAGCGATCACAAAAGCGACCACGACAACAGCGATCACAGCAACAGCGACCACAACAGCGATCACAACGATTGCAACAACAGCAAAAATTATCAAAGGTGAAGAAGCAAAATAAGATAAAGAACATAACAAATAGTTCGAATAAACAAATTTGGGAAAATAATAATGGCCAAACTTCCGTTATATTGGAAAATGAGAAACAAAATATAGATAAAAATCTAGTAGAATTTCTAAAAGTGTCTTCAGAACCAGTAGAAGAGACTTTAAATTCTAATGAAATAGAAATACAGGAAGAAGTGATTGAATGTTCGAAGTTATTGAATGTTGAAAGTGAAGTACAGGTTAGTTGAATAAAATATTTTCATATTTATTATAATAATAATTACAAATATACAATTCCAAATGTATTTGGAAATAACAATTATTTTTAATTATTTGTAATTTCGTGATTGTAGTTTTTGTAATTAAAACGTTATCAATAATTTAGAACAATTAAGTTTTTATATGAATGAATTTCACTTGTAAATTAAATATAGCATAATTCAGTTACACATAATATATAATTTAATATAACATAATATATAATTTAAACAAATTATATATAATTGTTATAAAATATGATGATGATGAATAGTTTATATATATATATATATACAAAACTGATTATTAATAATTAATGGATAAATAAATGAAAAATAGTTTTACATTTGTAATTTTATTTACGAATAATAATCCATGTGATTTTAATAATGTGACTAACATTGCTCTTAATGCTGATGCAGATAAAGGAAGAACACTATTTCGAAGAAGAGAAAAAAAAACTAATGAAGAAGAAAATTTCAAGTAAGAAGGAAAAACGACAAAAGAAAATTTCAAAAACTATGAAAAGAACCATGTTTCCTATCAACAGTGAGATTAAATATTTCTTCAAAAAAATGACGCCACTGATGCATCGATTACCAACACAGGCTAGAGCGATGATGAAATTATCGATTGTTAACATGGTAATTGATCAACTCTGAAATTATGAATCTTTTATTTACTATTTTGGAATCAAGATTTTCTTTATAATTTTTTCATAATTTTGTTAATTAGATAATGTTTGACGAAATTTTCAAATAATATTGCTGAAATTTGTATCTTTTCGAAAATTATTATCTAATATATTTTCTTAATGAAATAAATTCTTCAATTATATTATATTGGATAACGTTCAAGAATTCCTCCAAAATTTATTTGAACGATGCGAGTTATTAGAAAAAAATACTATAAAATAGCTTGAAAATAAAGAAATAAAGAATCCAAGAAATAGAATTGAAATAGAATTATAATAATTTTATATTTTATAATAATATGTTTAATAATAATTTGTTAAATTCCTATGATTTAATTGCCGGTTTTAATTAAATAGCTCATAATATATATATGCAAAACTTTTTAATATTTATGGCAAGAGCCATTAATTTAAGCAAATTAATTTAAGCATTAAAGTTAATAGCAATATTATTATTTCACAATATCGTTTTACCAATGATTTACATATAACATCGCATAAAGCTGCTTCGAATTAATAACAAAAATATATACAAAGGAAGATGTTAAGTTAGAGTCATTCTTCGGCCAAAATGAAAAAGTTCTGAAATGTACAAATTATATATGCACATATTAAACTATATTTCACTTATCTTATTATTTAAATATATGAATGCTTCTTTTTGAGAAGAGAAATTCCGCGATGTACAATTTGACGCCATAATTATATAACGCAATAAGATATAAGTATTGTATTTACTGTGGCACTATTTTGTTATAATTTCTATACGTATACCGAAGGCGTAGTAGAAATAGAATACGCAGATTACTAGATGCTTTAATGCTTGTGGAATCATTTCATCTCTGTTATTTATAAAAACTAAGAACAAATGATAGTCGCAAGCGTTATGAGTGTCAAGTGGAACGCAGCCCTAATAAACTATGAAAAGCATCATCATTGTCTTTTTTTAATAATTTTAATACCTCCAGTATGTGTTAATCCTGTCCATATGTCCTGAAAAAATGTGTAACATTTATTGAGAAAATTCTATATAATTACTTTTTTAAATAGTCTAAATCAAAGAATTTGGAAAGCGAACTTCCCGTGATTTTTCCATGATGTTTCCTCAAGAGCAATAGATATATCATTCGAATCTGCTAAGTAGCCATTTAATTCGATATATATAATTTGTACATCTTGAAACTTTTCCGTTTTAGCCGAAAAATGGACATAATTTAACATTCTTCTTTATGTAACTTTGCAAAAAATTGTACAATTAATTTGAAAATGACGCCTTTTTATTATTAGAACAGAGGTAAAAGCTGAATGGAAACTAAATTTCCAAGTATAAGGGCAATGATTAGGAACTAATCTGGTTTGGAGAATATGTAACACTTAAAAAGATTCTGTATACAGTGGGACAAAGAAATTTATAATAATGATAATGCGCCGATAGTTTTCGAAATATCGTAATGTAAAAAGTCCATAATTTATTTTTTTCTTGTACGAAAATTAATTGAATCCAATATTTAAAATAGTGAGATTTATGTGTCGTTAATACATTTTTAACTCATGGAAATTGGTCCTTAATACATTAATTAATATTATTAAGAGTACATAAACTAAGTTTTTAGATTTAAAATATTTTTTTAAAAGTCACTCTGTGGCTATCTTTCTTTTACAAAAATTACATAAATTAGTAATTCACTATTTTTGCTATCGATTTGAAGAACTCTTTTAGAGAGTCGGGACTAGACATGATACCCGAGTCACTCTCGAGGCAAAAAAAAATGCGTCTCCTCAGCGCATACTAGTCCTGGCTCTATTTAATTATATCGATAAAAGTGTAATAAGTTTAATATCCGAATCCAATTAGAAAGAAAAACAATTAATTTACGAATAGACTAGTTAGTGCATAAAAAACGTACCATTATAATTAACTACGTATTCTATATTAACAATGTGTGCGTGCGTGTGCATGTGTGCGTGCGTGCGTGCGTGTGCGTGTGTGTGTGTGTGTGTGTGTGTGTGTGTTGTGTGTGTGTGTGTGTGTGTGTGTAAGATGGCGCATAAAATGTTATATCATTTGCTTTATATATAACATATTTTTAACAAAATTGATATAGAATTGGTATAGAATTAATTAGCAAAATTGTCTCTAATAGATAATATTTAATATAACTGATGTTTTACCTTATAATTTGGAGAGCTTTTGTATTTGACTTTTTTTCGACACAAATCTTCAGTTAACACAGTTACAATACAATTGCATTATGTGAATGGAATTGTCTTCGCCACATCCTTTGTTGCAAAAAATAATACAACTTTTACTTCATGCTCAACATTTTAAGTCAACACATAGTGGAATCAAAATTCTAATTTCACCATGAGTCAACAGTCCGTTATCTGCTATCTTATAAAGTAGTATATGCGCCTTCCGTCCAATTCCTATTCGTGATGTTACAGCTAACAAAATTTCCACAAAGTGTGGAACGGAATTTGTCTACATAGTTAAAAAACCCGATACTTTGCAAATACAGTTTTAATAAAATAATTAAATAGTATGACATTTCGTACGCCAATCTATACATACACATATAATATTTACATACTTATAGATGCTCTCATTTCATAGTGTAAAAATGGCATTTGACAAAGAAACTGTGCTACAAAGGAAAGATAAGTATTGTGTATATTTTTATTTTTCCTTCTAATTGTAAGATAATGATAATTTTCGTATTTTGTGGTTTACTTGTAACATTTTGATTCCTCTTAGATAATGTATTCTGTATTGATTTATGATAATATATTTAATGGTATCGTAAATATTATGAACATTTTTTTGAAACTGCCTTTATTTTTAATAGAGATGGATATCATAAGCAAATTATTTGTAAGGCCGGAATCAGACTACACATTGAAGAATGAGATTAAAGATTGAAAGATGTTTGATCAATCGGAACAAAAGAAACTAAAATTTTTTTGTCCTCATTGGTAAAATTTCAATTTTTAATCTAAATTTTCAATGCATAGTCTGATTCTAGCCTAAATGATGATCATTTCTCAATTTGTTGAAAATAATTAACGATTAATTGAAAAAAATAGCTATAATTAAAGATAGCTTTTGAGTATCTAAACACAGTTTCTCTGCCAAATAAAATAAACACAGATCTTAGAAAAAATTATATAAATGCCAGATACAGCACTGTATATTAATCATTAATATATTTTCCAAATTTTTTTCTTCTCTACAACACATTGTTATAAAAATTGTCATTTATAAAAGAAGAGAAATGGTCACTCCCGATACATATATGTTCGTAATCGAAGAAAATTTTTGCTATGTATTTATATATAAGGCGTTAAAAATATTAATAATTGTAACAATGTCATTACAAATAAAATTTATGTTAAGTGAAAAAGGTTTGACAAATTAATTCCTATTTAATTTTTATTAATTAAACTATGTTTGTGCAGAAACACTACTAATTGCACAGAACTATTCTTTAATAAAAAAATAATTAAAAAAGAAGCCTGAATTATTTTCTCTGAAGGAAATATTCTTAAATAAAGTTTATATATAAATTCAATCAGTACCTGTTTTTATGGATATGGATATAACAAAAACATCGATATATTGCAATAATAATTCAAATATATATTATAATTTATTTATTTGTTAACAATATTTAATATTATTTAACATAAAATATTCATTTCACTATAAAGTTGTTAAAAATACTGTATTATATATAATTTATTCGTTTTGCTGCAACTGTATGCCTTTTTCTCACTTCAATTCATAAATAATTTGAAAATTTATAAACAAATAGTTAAACAAATTACATTACGGATTAACAAAAAAAGATAATATATTAAACACCAAATTCAACACCAAATTAAACACCAAAGTTTTTCTATTATATTTATAAATAAATTTATTATATTTATAAACAAATGACAAAATATAAAAAATGATAAAAGTTAAAGATTTTTTAAAAGCTTAATTCAATCACTTTTGTAATTTTCTTTTTTAATTTTGATTAAAAAATTTTTTAATTTTACTATATAATTTTATTCTTTTAACCTTAATCTACACAACAATTTTTCATAATAATTCATAATTGTAAGAATAAAAAAATTATTTAATAACGAATGTGAAAATAGATATACAGTGCTTACAATACTTGTTCTACTAAAGTGAAACAGTATCTACAATATAATAATATAATATTTACATTAAATAGCGAAATAACATTATGATAAATAGGCAAATGCTACTATTTATATAAATTGTATTATTTATTTAATAAATGTTATTAAGATACTTATTTCCCTGACATTTGTATGATACAAATATTTTTGAATTATTTAATTATTTATCTAACTGCGAAGACTTTGCAATCGGGTTTTCATCTCTTCAAGTTCTTTGTCATCATCTTCTGTTTCTTCTTCTGCAGAAGTAGAAGCAATTCCAGGATTTTCTGTGACAACTGCAGGAGCTGTACCAAGCTGACCAGCTGTGACTTCCCATAAAATCTAAAAAAGAATATAAAAGAGTTACATTTTAATATAGCTTTTATATTTATATAAAAGCTATATTATATTTATATAAAATGTGATTTTATATATATATATATATTAATTTTAATAAAAAATTCTAAAAATGATTAATTACAAATTTGTCAAGTAGCTCTAATTCATAAAATATGCAATAAAATGAAAATCATTTCATTTTATTCTATTACTGTGTTACTAATCAATGATTTACCTTATCAACTTCTTCATCAGCTTCATCTTCCATATCTTCAGAATCCTCAATAGAATCCATTGTCTCATCTAACATTTCTTCAATAATACCTGCCTTCATCATCTCTTTTGACATTTCTCTCATAGTTGCAGCTACTTCTGGTACTCTTATTAAAGATTGCATTGCTTGCATCACTTCTGTGGATTTAGAGACCGAACCAGCAACTCTGATTGTTGCTAACTGATTTTTCATTTGTAATGATACAGAATTTAAGTGTGCCTTAGAAGTATAAATCTTATTGCAAGCTTTGCGAGCCCTTATAATCTCTTTTGCAAGGATTTTGCATACATCTTTATCTCCTTTTTTTGCTGCTTCTTTTAAGGAACGTTTAACTTTTTCTTCTTCTCTCTGAATCGCTATACAAAAAAGATTGATTATATTAATAATATCAGAATGAGTATTTTTTTGTTAATGTAAAATGAAAAAATATATAAAAGGAAAGATTAGATTAATTTAAAAAATTCTAAACATTTTATGAAAATACTAAAAATTTTTTTAAAATTATATTTTTCCTAGATTTTATTGAGAATAAAGATTTTAACATTTTCCTGTCTTATGTATAATCTAATGGTAATGCTTGTTAATTCAATATTTTGCTTTCCGATATAAAGATTAAGATTGTTACTGATTAATTGTGATAATATTTTTAAATTTTAAAGACTTCTTGAAAAAATTCTTTACACATCTTACCTCTAACCTGTCTATCAAGTTGATAACCTTCTTTTCTTAATTTGTGAGTCCATTCTTGAACCTATATAATATGATCAATAAATACCAATTAATATATGAGAACAAAAAGAAATATTTTAAAGAAGCTCACCATTTCCTTAGGATTTTTTTCCTGTGATTTTCCAAATAAACCCATGATTCAATTGTGTTTATCAAAACGTCAAAGCATTCAACGACATAATCTTCACTCTACTCACTGCAGAATTTTCAAGGTTAGGTTGTCAGAATGTAGCGCTTTTATATGCAAAGAACGTGCACATTGAACTATATAACCACAGACGATATTTCCGATGGATAACACATCCATTCTCTTTAATTTTTGCAATTTGTTATAAATTTGATATTATCAGGGTTGGGTAATAACTAGTTAAAACGTTAAAAAACGTTAAAAGTTAAAAAAAAAAGTTAGAAAGTTAATAACTTTTAACTTAACTTAGTTAATTTTAAATGCATTAAATTTTAACTTAATTAAGTTGCTTTTAAACGTTAACTTTTTAACTTTTTTTTTAAGTTAAAAATTTTTTTATCTCTTTTAAATATTTTAGAAAAATAATAAGACTAAGGATGTATGTTCGTAATAATCTATTCATTTTAAGACCATCTTAAGTAATTTCTTAAAATGCTAATACAGCCCTCTGATTGGTTTATGCGGTTATGTCTTATGTCATAAGCCTTAGTTTGGATCTACAATAGGTTTTAAGCTTTTAAGCTTTAAGTCATAAGAAATTGACCAATTATAGTCAAATATTCTTCTCGCATTCGATTGTAATTGGTTACTTTCTTATGGCTTAAAATTGATTAAAAAATAATCTTGTATCTTCTCTATGTGTTGGCTGTTTTTTTAAAATTATATAACTTATATAGTTATATCGTTATGTGTTATATATTTATATCACATATGAATAAAAATAATTAAAAATTTAATTTACTTAATAACTTATACTATTATTTAATCTCATTTTAAGAAAAATTAGGACATTATGATCTAAAAAATAATTTTTTTCAAAATTAACTTTTTTTTAACTTAAGTTAATTCAATATTGACTTAACTTACGTTAAGTTAATTTTTTATTCCTTCAACTTTTAACTTAACTTTATTAATTTTATAAAGCCATTAACTTTAATTTTATTCAGCTAAAAAAAAAACATTAACTTACCCTGGATATTACATATGCAGAGAATACTGAAAGATTTTATAAGAAATTATAAGAATAGCTTAAAATTCATATTACTACGTTCTATAATTTATAATACACTGTCACCGAGATTTTTTTTTATTGTCAGATGGTACATACAGAACAAAATCTAGTCTTGGATCTGTAGATATGTTACCCGCCAGAAATATCCCAGGCAACGACAAGATACATATCACTATATAAATCGATATTCTTACGGGAGTTTATATTAGTAGCGAATTTTCGACGTTCTACTTTACATATTGAACTTGGCGATTTCGTGAAGAAATGTAGCTGTAACCCTGATCATACTTCATATCGTATGATTTTTTCAGAAAGATCATCTAATCTTTACCGAGATATGTTATATAAAGCGAAATTCGATGAGAAATGGCTCAAATCATTAGAATTTAGCTAGAAAGTAATTAATAATTCTTATTATATATTTTCATACATTGATAAATACGTGAGAATTTTAAGAACTAATCGCTTTGAAAACTTTTGAAGTTCTTGAACAATTTTAAAATTCATGTTGCAATATTGCAGATTGCAATGTAACATTGTAGAGATATTACAGAAATGTAAATTATAAATATGCCAAAATGTCAGTAATGTGCTTGCAATATTCTACAAACATTGCAAAACTGTAATTCTTTAATTGTTATAATAATAATAATATAAAAATATAAATTTTTACAATATTTATGTGTTTTTACAATGTTTATGTTTTAGTTTAACAGTCATTTTTATGATATAATAATTAATATAATCCATTTTATATTTAAATAAAAAATTTATTGATCTATTTGACAGCCATTTCATTAGCTAAGTTTTATATTTATTTTAAATATGAAATTAAAAGATTATATAATATCGATTTTGGATACAATCAATGCATCATTATCAGATAAGGTGATAAGCAATTAAGCTGCTAAAAATAATTTATTGAAAAAATATTAATTATGTGATCGATGATGTATTTATGACTGATGTGAACACAAGAATAAATTAGTGCTTGAACTTTATTGATAAATTTCATACCGTCATTTTTTAATCGATTTCAATTGACTCGGTGTGGTTTCGAATTAAAAAGAATCAAGTTAACTTAATCCATGATTAAGTTACCAAGCGATTGTATTATTATATTAATATGAATAATATTTGTAGTTTCTTCCGGGTACACACATACATGCTTTATCCTTACGAATAAATTTATCCTTCAGAATTAATACTATATTTATTGGAATATTTTATGGTTTTATCATAAAAAAATTGCTTTTGAAAAGCACATATCAGTAGAAATGCGATTTATAGAAAAATTAAAGTTAATGAGATGTATATATAGAAATAATTTTCATTTTAGAGTCTTTGTAAAAAATTTATCCAAATACATTACATTGCAATATTGCTCGAACGTTTTGTTGCAATATAAATATAATAAAAAGTGGATATTAACATTGTTGGAATTTTGCAACAATGATTCAGCAACATTTTGCAACCACCATGAAATATTGCAACGTTTCAGTGAAATCATTCTGCAATGTTTTCGCAATCTTTCTATGCTGTGTGGGTAGTTAACTAATGCAATGATAATTCAATCAAATGGGTATTTTGGAATTATTTGTTTGGTCGAAATGTATAGTAGCGGTCACGTCAGTGCGTCGCGTCGTTTTGGCGCGTAAATTCGTCCGTGCACTGATTACACTGAAGACAAAATAGTTTCGTCTCCAACGCGCGATCAACTTCACGCAGTTTACGCGGCAAAAGTGACGCGGGCGGCAAACATGGAACGGACCAGCTCCGAGAGTGGCAGCGCGATTCAATCAAAGGGTAACGTCAAATTTGTATTTGTCGCTTATTATAATATTTCAAAACGCGTACTTATAGATTCGATATTCTCCAAGAACAGGACGTGCATTCCCGAGGCGCTATTGTATTCTTGCCATTCTTGGTGCAAATTAGTTGATCACGCGGGAGACGAGTTGCTTCGCCATCTTGATTGCATTTGCGTTTCATTTTTCAGAACACGGTGATTCAGGATAGATCAACTCCGAGATAGACGAGGTATTTGTTGTTTATTTCAATATTTTTAATTATTGTTAATTATTATTATATAATTAATTATTATTATATTTAATTAATATTTTTATTATTTTTATTATATATATATTTTATTATATATATATATATATATATATATATATATAAATATAAGTATATTTAATTATTATATATTTATATAAAATTCGTTTATTAGAAACTGCTGGATGCACATCACTGCGGCACTTTTGACGCACGAAGTTAACCGAACGAGAGATAAAGCCATTTCGCCATATTAATAATGTTCATTTTTCATTCACAGAACATGGCAACAACGCGGTGGGAACGCATCAGCTGTAGGATGAGTGCCACGAGTGGTATTGTGAGTCGTTTAATTGTAAGTAAACTTACAACTTTGCATTTACCATTTACTGCAATAGTTAATCATCGTGTAACATAGATTCACGTACACTAATATTTGTTCGAATGCGTATTTCGCAATACTCGTTTGACTGAAAATCAATCGCGTAACGCTGCATTATTTTTAATGCGTGAAATTGATCTCACAAGAGACGAAGCCGTTTCACTACATTAAGCGTTCACTTTTCATTTTACTTACGGCGGGCACAGAACGGATCGGCCTCGAGACGAGTGCAGGCATCGCGACGCGTTCAATTGATAAACAAAATTTGTTGTAATTTCCATTTATTTCCAATAAATGTTGCGTAATATAAATTCGTAGCACTTGTATGCTAATAATTCGATCGCAAACATATATTCAGTTGAAAATCAAGAGTAGCCAAATCAATATGTCTGATCTTGGTGATGTTAATTATGCGAAAAATTCCTTTTTTATCTATTACATTTATACTTTATTTGCAGATCATGAATACGGACTGATTCCGAGATAAATGGCAACGAGACTCGATCAAATGGTAATTAAAACATTGTAATATTTAAGAACCGCATAATTAATAGATACTTGTATTCGCGACTCCAAAAACGGAACACGCAGCTGAGTGATCGTTTTATTCTAATAATTAATTATAACCGCCCTCAAATGTAACCAAGAATTTTTATTTGCTCTAGCGAAATTGTGAGTGTTATATTAAAAAATAATAAGAAAAAAAGAGGAAAAGAAAGTTAGAAAGGTAGCTAGAAATGACGACAGACGGCGAGGTATTTTGTAATATATTTTATTCTTCGTTACTGGTGGAAATGATTGTTTATTTACAGAATAATACATTATTTTACATTGTAGTAATATAATATAATACACTGCGCATTATCGTTACCAATTTCTAATATATATTGTATTAGAAATAAACGATTTTAAATTACAATTTAAAACTTTAAAAATATATAATATACTTTTATGATATATAATTAATATATAGATAATAATTAACAGATATATAGATAATATATAGATATACAGATAATATATAAATAATATACATAAAATATTTCAAAATATTTAAAATTTATAATAGTTTAAATTATATAAAAATTAAATAATTGCTTTATCAAATTTTATATAAATCTAAGAAAGCTACATCTAAGAAAGCAGTTTAAATTAAAACAATATTCTTTTAATTAGACGAAATTTGAATAAAATGATACTTGAATAAAAATTGTTTTTTAATATATTTATTGCAATATTAATATTATATATATTATTTATTTTAAAAATAATCAATTTATACATTATTTTTATTTAGAATTATTTATATTTGCATGTGTTACAGAGAGATTAGTGTTGCATGTAATACAATTCTTCTGCACATCATGACGCGAATACAACCTGACAAACATTTTTAACTTATGAAGAAGAATTGAATGAGAAGACAATTCGAGAAAGGGAGGAGACTTAGGAGAGATATTAGGTGGAACAACCTTGTCGTAAGTATTATTATTCTTTATTTGTATACAATTAGTCGTCCTTCCCATTTATTCGAATTTTGATGATTTAAAAATTAGATATAATATTAGATATAATAATAAGAAAAAAAAATCAATCTAAAATTTTATAAAATTAATCTCTGAATTTTATTTTTATGAAGATTTCTCTTTTGAAAAAAGTATAATTATTAAAAAAATTTGGTTGAAATACAATTAAAAAATTTTTTGAGTATAAAAATTATATTTTAAATTATTTGGAGTGCTAATTTAATTTGATTTTTGTATGTTTGTGTATTATAGAATCATTATAGCTACCTAGATGATAACTCCATTATTGCGCATCGTTCGGTGAGTGATAAGAGCTTTATTATTGAGTACGGATCTGTGAAATATATAATATGTCAAATATAGCGACATATTATATATCGACCGTGATTGGAATATACTATTAATACTGAAAATCTATAATATATGTAAAGCGAACTATAGATTTTCAATATTAGTAGAGTATATATCCGGCTATTATTATAATGATATATAAATTATTATTATAATGATATAATGAAATGAATAAAAATTTCACGGATCTGTTACCTTAAAATGAATGAATTATAAAGGACAAATATTTATCTTGGATACTTCTTTGTTAATTGTTAATTTCGTATGCTATTGTGCTAAAAGTTACACTTTCACATGTACTTGAATAGCGAGAGAATACGAAATAGAAAAATTAACAGCAATTTTGCTAGAAAAATATTATTTATAGAATTAAAATAAAAATCAGAATTTTATTATCATTAAACTAATCTTTATCTAAAATATATATTACAAATAACTGATTATATTACAAATTGAAATTTATTGTAAATTTTATATCTAAAAAATTAAAATTAAATTCATTATTGTTATAGATAACAATAATGAGAAAAATACTTATATATATTTTTTATATTTAGAGTTGCAGTTCAATAAAAATAAATGATTTTATACACGTATAATACTGGAAGGATTATTGAAACAATTAAGTTTGTTTTATTAAAACTTTTGAAATACTTCTAACAAATTTTTTTTAAAGATACAAAAATTTTCTCTAGGATTTCTTAAAAAAATTAGTGTTTATATATTTGTATATAAAAACAAAAAATAAAAAAATGTTTTTGAAAAGCTTAGTAAATTAAGAGAGGCATACATATTTTATTGTCTAAGATTAAATATTTTAAAATTGATACAATAAAAAAATATGTATGTCAATATTTTTTAAATATTATGCACATAAATAGAAACATTTATCATAATAATGATAAATGAATTATTATAATAACGCTACAAGGATTTTTTTATGCAAACAGTGTACATACAATGTAAAATGTGTAAACTATCAATTAAATAACACTATATAGAAAGTAGTAATTAAATTTTATAATCGTTAATATATCTAATATTATTACATTGAAGTAAAGAATAAAATCCTTATATCGTTATATCGTTACAAAATCAATATCACTTGTGCATCGAACATTTAACAACTATTTCAGAATTGTTGATCATATACTGCATTAGTTTTCAAATGATTGCAAGCAACTAAAAGATAGCGCATTTTCATAACGATTGAATAAGGATTTTAATAATTCCGTTTCAATAAATAAATTTTTTCTTGTGTATAGTCATATTATAATAATTATTAGTTTCCATGAAGAACAATACATGAAAAAAAGTAGAAATAAAACGATACTTAAATGATCGCAAAAAAAATTATACCCTTTTTTGTCACTTGTTTCCAAAGACGCTCACTTTTTGATGAATATAGAAGTTCGTATTTTCGAGATACCTTAATCGTCCAATGTCTGCAATTATGATCAGACAATTATATATGATATTTAAATTTTTCTAGCTTCTTAAAATCGTCTGAAAGTATAGATAAGCAAATTTATATCACAATCAGTATAATATGTGTTTAGGGAAACGCGTTTATTAGATGTAAAACAAAGATAGAATAACGCCACAATAACGCTAATAGTGTCTTCGTACCTAACGTACCTAACGTAATATAATAAAAACATGTAATAAAATAATTGAATTAAATTTAAAAAATGAGAGTCAAGCGCGGAAATTGTTGCGCAGAAAATTATTACCTATAATTAAAAATGACTAAGATCCATTTACTAGTAATAGAAAGATTTTTATTACCAGTAAATGTATCTTATTAGTTAAGAGCCGAATACAAAGTTCAAAATCCGGACATAAGACATCTTAAAGACATTCAAAAGATGTTCTCAAGATATCTTATGTCCCAACTTTGGACTTTATGTTGTCTATTCTTATGCTCTTTCCAGTTGCAATCGATAATTTATCTCCCATGGGGTAAAAAGCTGATTCAACTATTAATATTTTACCCTATATATAATATAAATTATGTTTTACATGTTATCTATGTAAACAACCTATGAATTATCAAAGTCTACATGTTCTTTAATCATTGACATTGCATTAAACTGTAATACTTATATATATTTTACTTATCAGTATTATAATATTAGATATACATTAACGATTATAAAATTTAATTACTACTTTCTGTATTGTGTTATTTAATTGATGATAGTTTATATATTTTACATTGTATGTACACTGTTTGCATGAAAATATTCGTGTAAATTAAATGTAAACAATACATAAAAAATCTACGTGAACATAATCTTGAAATATATGGCACACACAATCTTGTATTATATTCCACTCTTCAGTGCGCAATATTATTTGCTGATAACCCAATCGTGATAAGAGGAATTTGTATAGCACGACATTCTTTCGGCATATTAGATGTGGTCGATGCAAATCAATGCAAAATTGATAATATATAATAATATATATATAATACAATGTATATAAACTATAATTGGCTATTTACTCAATTTTAATTAAAACTACTAGTGTAAATTAAATTCCATTCTATTTATAATTCATTATAACTAATTTAATATTATACCAATTATTATAATTTGTCAACGTAAATAATTAATTATGACCACAAATATAGTTCATTTTATGTAATTGATAACTACAGTTGTAAACCGCGACATTAAAAAGACATATGATTATTAAAAATTTATTATCTAAATAATTACCTGTTAACAATAAATTAATGATAAATAATAATAATATAATAATATAATAATAATATAACGATAAATGAGGGATGTTTCTCGTTATATAGTATATGAGAATTCGATAAATATTTAATTTTTCTTCTCTTTTTGAAATAAGATCTTTTTATCTTTTCACGAATCAACACATATATTCGAACGTATGTTTGTAGTTGCCGGCGGATTTTGCTGAGACAAACAGAGTTCGTGATAGTATCTGTCTGGGTTCTAAATACCGAAGATAATTATCTCAAATAATTATGCTGAGATGTTAATGCGTCGTAAGAGGGTTTCTCGTTTCGTAGCTTCTTAAGCGACAAAGCGGCCTCCTTTGCGCGTTTAACAAGCTTGTAGAGTTACGCCCAAGTTTAACCGCCTCTTCAACATTATATTGTTTCTCGGTTAGAGAACTCGGGCAGATAGGAGAACTTTATTGATTGTGAATCGATATTCAAGTTTTCCCCGAACATGAACATGAACAAGATGACATCAAACTGCGTCGTTCGATCTCGACCGATCGTTCGATGTTCCGCGTTAAGATGCAATGACATACTAAAAAAATTTTTTAATGAATTTCAAATTCGCGTCGGTTTACAATATTTTTTGATGAATTTATAACTATAATGTATCGAAAGATGAGGATGCGTGAAGGAGAGATGGTATTAAAATAGAAAGAAACGAACATAGAATTGACGTATGGATTCATACGTGAAGGTTTATTTAGGACAGTAACGATGATTGCATTACATTCTCGTAACTTATGCGTGAGACGATCGGGCAAGAGCCTCAAAACAGAATAAGAAAATACATCCGCTGCTTTCAGCGGATACCGAAGTCGGTGCTTCGATCAACGGTCGGGCCTTTGTTCCGAAGCACGACTGCGATGCTTTCAGATAGTTTTAACCGCAGGACAAAGTTTGGAGCGCCCCAGGCGCAACTCGGATAATTCGACTCGTAGGTCCCAGTAATAGGCGGTACGAAAGGATAAAAGTTACATTTCTAGGATTCAGGAACGCGCGCTGCTAGGTTGCCCCTCAACTTCTTGCCTGATCACGGAGCTTTCCAAGCAGTACATGTTATCGGATTTCTGACACAATTTACTCATTAATTTCTCTTTAGACATAAATATAAAAATTAGCAATAAAAGAGATACACGATACTGTCCATAGGTTCGTGTGTGAACGTATATGTATATAATATATATATATAACGATATAATATATATATATAACGACACTTTAACAAAGAATTTTCAACTTTAAGTACTTTTCAGAAGGCTGCACTGCGTGTGAAGTTTCTCTCTTATCTTTGTGATACATTAACGTTGAAATAACAACAGATATTTCTTTCGTTGATCATTTTCTCTATCATTTGAATTTACCACATTTCCAAACTCATGGACAGTGGCATATCTTCACAAAAAAATTGTCGTAAATTCGTCACTGAATTTATTATACACATGTATAATAAATTAACTCTCAATTAAACAATTGATTGCAAGCATCAGTTTCATCAAATTAACGTTAATTTATATATATATATATATATATATATATCATAAAATTAACCATGTAATTAATTTATACGTATATGCTATAATAAATTAATTTCTAATCAATCAGTTGATCACATAAGTACCGATTATAAAACAAATGCCATTGTTTTGGCGCAATGGGATGCGGATGATAACAGAGAGATTTATATACTTTCTCCGGCTGTCAAAGCTGCGACCTACCGCTTCTCATATTGGCTCTCTCGATTCATGAATCATTAGTGGCTTGAGACAGTATGGTATGTATAGTGACAGTGGTTGACACGGGTCGAATGTAACAGTATTTACATGGTGATAGTTACATGTAAGCATTTAATAGTGCCAATTAAATATTCAATTTGCTAATAGTGTTACTCTCCTCTTTTCTTTTTTCTTATTCTCCGTTAACGTGGGAGCAAATGAAATAAAAAATGAAAATAATCCCCGGTCATACATCATGCACGCAGTTTCTCTTGTTTCTCGCACACGAACACGCAAACACGTCATACTGTGTGAGCATATTTTTCTTACAAAAATTAAATAAAAACTTTTAGGAAGAATTTTTTACCAACATATATTATAAACCTATTTAAATTATAAAAAATATTATAATTCTATTTAAAAAGTACTCGACGTACGATAGTCTAACGTACACAATGACAGTATTGCTACCTAGTTATGTATCTATAGATACACAATTTGATATCGAGTTCATAGAAATCCATTCTCATTCCTCACTTGTATTATCTTCCATGCTGATTTTCTCCATACGTACGAGACATGCTAATTCGACACATCGAGTTCATGCTTTTCAACATGATTTTGTGTAAACACAATCAAATATTCTGACCCACGCTCGATGTACGAACTGTTAGAATATGACACTATCTGGTTGTTATAATCGCTGTAGTAAGCTCGAGGAAATACATCGGGCCTATAAATTTACTAACTTTCTTTCGAAATCATTTTTTTGAGAAAGTGGAGGAACTTAATGCTACATTGACGCATTCAGCCGAATCTACAATGAGCCGAATTCTCTTCTTCTATTCCACAAGTTGTATATGTGTTGATCGTCATATAAATAATTCTATAATAGACTGAAATTCTCTAAGTCCACAAGTATTGTATTTAATTATATATTTCTATATATAACGAAAAGCAGCATCAATATCAACAATTTTCAAAACGGACATTCGATACATGCAAAAATGTACGAAACTAATTTTAAAACAAATTGACATCAGTTTCGTTAACTCTTTGACACTTTTAGTGGTATATCTATATACATTACAGTGATATTCATATGACTTTGTATAAAAAGAACTGTATCAAGTTAGAAGTATGAAAGTGAAATGTATCTCTCTCCCTTTCTTTCTCTTTTACATATTAATAATAATTTCACAATGTATCGTATAGAAAAAAAAAAAAATTTTAATTTTCAAAGATATAATTTTATATGATAATCTAATAAGATTATAAAAAGAATTCAATCTTCGAAGGATCAATATTTTTTATCTAAGGCACTTAAAAAAATGATTTACAATATATAAATAGAAACTTTCTACTGTTTATCATTGTTTTTTTTATACTAATAAATTAGAAAAAATTAATGTTTATTTTATAAAAAATTAATTAATATATATCATCAAATATATATATATGTAGCTTAAACTATTAAAATTTAATATACACATATTTCTGATCATTAGAATGTAATAGAATTAATAATTATATGTTGTAATAATTATATGTAGTTATTTCAAAAAATATTTTTTTTGTAATAGATTTAATTCATTATTTAATTGTTTTGTAATAGATTTAATTCATTATTTAATTGTTAATCTAAAAATAATATTAACCCGGAAATATAAATATCTAAAGCACTTTTATACCTTAGTAACGAAAAAATGTGAATTATCGTAAAAAATATTGTTTTATATAGATTATTTAACAGATTTTATTATTTAACATATTTTCTTTTGTTTTTAATAACAATTCTTTATGAAATTTAAATATTTCATCGAAAATCAGCAACAAAAAAGTATTATATTAATTAAAATCTTATTTTTTTCAAAAAACTATCGTAATGAATTATTTAACATGTTTATTCTTTTTTACATTCATTTCATTTCTATTTGTTTTTTTGAAAATTATGATTAAATCCATAATTTATAATATTCTCAAATCTATCAAACTGGAAAATAATCAATAATATACGATGTTATTAATTATAATTTTAATTGGAGTGTAAAATATCTTAGATGATCGTTTACGTAAAAATAATTAATTTTATTAATTTTGTTAATTTTTCTCTCGAAAATTCTTCTCTGAATTGTTTCCTAAAATGTTTATCAGAAAATTAAAGGCTCTGCTTTAGCGAGACAGATAGTAAAATAAAATACATTCCGTATAATATAAAATTATATCGTAAAATTTAATTAATGCTAAATATTAATAATGATTTCCGACAGAAAATTAGATCAAAATATATATTTTACTATATTCCACACTTGCTCATACAGTTCTATTTAATAAGAAAATTAATTAACTAATACGATTTTTATTGAATGCGACCGATTTTTTGCATTATGATGAGATATATAGATCAAAAGAAATTAGTGATTACCTATACATCCGTGATATTAAATTGTGTAATATTGATGCAGTCCACAAGCTCAAAAAATGTTTCCAAAATATCCCTCTTTAATCCTCATCAGCCCGTAAATTCAGTCGATCACGTATTGCTCATTATTAAAACATTCATCGCCGAAATCGCTCAATCGAACGCGCATTTTTAAGAATTGCAATCGTTAATCGCTCTCATATATTCTATTAAACGTGTCGCGATTATGTATTCTCACTGGATTCGAAATCGATCCAAAATTTCGTATTATTACGTACCTAATTTTCCTGTTAGTTTAACACTCGCTTATTGAAACAGGATTTTTGATGATAAATATATATTTAACTATACGCTTTCTAAGTTTTCATGATGCGATCGGCGATTAATAATATCTTCAGAACCTAATTATCGATTACGAATGTTCGTCATCGCGAATAATCAGACTTATTTTTGTTTCTAATGAATTAAAAAAGAACGGGAACATCACAGTCGTATAGAGGATGTATAGTAAATCCGTTTCCGTCCGTTCGTATTTATGAAGGCGAATTTTTCCTATGGTATGTATGACTTTCGAGTGATATACGAACAGACAGTTATAATGACTTAAAAAATTCGTTTCCCGCAAGAGGAGAAAAATTATTGAAGTGAGTAAAATCAGGTTTAAATGATCATATAGTAAATGAAAAAAAACTTCCTCTAAAGCCAGATTTAAATATAGTACGCGAGCGTAAACAAACTCGATTGAGATGCACTTGCTTCGATAAATGTAAATAATTTCGCGTTGATCGTTGGCGCACATTCGTTCGCGCACGTTCATTCGGCTTAAATCTGGCTTAAGAAAGTATGCGCTTAATTCCTAATTCCTTCATTATTGAAAGAAACATTGAGAATCAAAGTGCTTCGCAGCTGCGAGTTGCATTCAACTTTCAAACTATGATTAAAATTAAATTGTAACGATAAACAGAGATTATGCACTTGAAACGCATTTGTTTAAATCGAAATAATGTTAATGAATCGTAATGTCTTTGCGCAGCGAACCACCCCACAAAAATTTATTTATTTCGGACTTCTCCGAAAGTAAAAATTCTTCTTGGAAGAATTAGTTGTCGACTGTAACTTACCCATGTGGGCTACTACTGGCAATTTAACCACGCAGCCAATTAATCCCACTTCTCTTGTTTACGGTACGGGCGACGAGTTCCTGATGAATGACATCGTCCGTACGGTCATTTCTCTTGCACGCTATTTAGACGTAAAAGTATTTCACCGCTGATGCTTTCTCCTCGAAATAGTCGGCGTGACGCGAACGAATGAGATAGAATGAGAAAGGATGCGTAGACAAATTTAAGACTTCATGTCCCGGTCGGATAATAGACTTGAGTAACACACTCCCTCCCGACAAATTTGTCAACGAGGTCGTCACTTTCTTCGATGAGTTGAGCTATTGGCGACTCTGGATGGCTCTCGATCTTAAAGTTGCGGTTCGTTGTAAATTGAGCCAGGACTCGTCCGCGTGATCGCTGTGACTGCTTTTTCTTAATGCGAGCTTCCGCCGCCAACGAAGAGACAACTCGTGAACAACAGCAGTAACAGCAACAGCGGGGGCGAAAGCGTGATACCTTTAATGAAAAAAAAAGAATGATTTCACAGTTATGAGCCTTTGACTTATGAGCCCGATAATACAGCTCTTCATCATCAGGATCAACTTTTCTTTTTTCTTTCTTTTTTTCGCAATTGACCTCGTGAAGAGAACCGTACGGTGGTGTTATCGATCCACGTCTGGCCTGCATATGGAACCACGCGCGTGATAACTCATGTTAACGATGACATAAATAGTAATATACATATCGCACGTTTTGTTCGTGTTTACTCTTCGTGTACTTTTTTTTTTATTGCCGCACGTGGAGCGCGAAGTGGAATAAATGCAGAGCGTGGGGAGCCGTTGTGACGTAATAAAAATGCCGTAATATTTTTGCAACAATTGTACATATATGTTACGGACAATATGACTAAATGCAAAAATTCTTTCCGGTAATTATTACAAATGAAAAAATTCCCTAGATTCTATAGCTCAGTTGTCTATGTATGTAAAACATTAAATACAATAGGTGAGTCATAATAAATAGTCTTAAGGTTTTGTTTTATTAATTAATAAATAATAGCATATATTTGAAAATGAATGATGTATAACTAAAAAGAAAATAAGCTATGTTCACAGCTATGACAAACTAATAATCAAATTAATAATATAGTATAATATAAGATAAATATGATTTATATGGGATAATGTGGCAATTTTGGATTCTGAATGCAACTATAAAAAAAAACTGATGTCCGAAATGATATACATTAAACGACAGAAGAATGGTTTAAAGCTTCATACTGGCACAGAATTTTTAGACAAAATATATATGCCTTTCTTAAACAATATCTAATTTATATTTTTAACAATATTATGATTTGTGACATTGTAGAGAACACTAATGTTCACGCTGTATTTTTCTTCAGTTCAAATCCTGACATGACAACAAGCACATGTGCCTCATACTTCTCTCTGTAGTTAATACAGTTTTAATACAGTTTGTAATTTTTAATAATACTTGTTTTATAAAATGACGATCATTCATCAAATTTTTATGCGGCCAATATATTATAATTTGCTCCAGTGAGTCAATTGTTTTTCTATGTTTAATCTTATCCGTTTTTAAATTCTAACTTTGCTTTTAAAGATCAATCAATCGACTGGCACCATCCAGTTGTTTAACTGGCATGGGATTATATGGGTGGATCTCTCCTCACAACTAATTTATACTAATTTATTTCATCGTTTGTAATATGATGGCTAAAGATGGCTAAAATATTAGCTGAAACGTCTATTTTATAGATATATATATATATATATATATATATACGTGTTTGTAAGATTGAATTTATGCAATAATAGCGCAATTACTATACTGAGAAAAAAATATATCCTAAATTTCAATAAGTATTTATTTGAATAGTACCACTAAATATTTATTAAATATAAAAATATCTTTATTTGGTATAAAAAAAAATTAATTTGATTTAACAATCACTTCTTTTTACTAAGTAAATATTTATTTATTGTAAGTAAATGTTTAATTGGCAGTATTCAAATAAATATTTATTTAAATTTAGGCTATTTTTTCTCATAGTATACAATTCTCATTAGCCCTTTGTTTTCATTTATTTAATTGCAAATATAATTTAATTTCTGTTCGAAACAAAAAAAAAGTTTTAGATATGTCTTAATCTGTTCTATTCGATTGCAAATGTTGTTTTATTAAAAAATATTTCTATTCAAATATAATTTATATGAATTTTGATTGTGTGTGTTTGTGTATGTTTTCTCGTTTTCCCCGACATTCAATCTGTGATAATAATGATGAGTGAACGGGAGCCTTAATTTTTCCTTCAAAAATCAAGATGTTTTATATTACTTATTGACTCATTT
>Ga0157363_1000664_pt1 | contig 26715 bp, 14 predicted proteins | sample AttsexASBM1_FD_111477 | JGI IMG/M metagenome (GOLD analysis project Ga0157363, IMG submission 111477) | Fungus gardens microbial communities from leaf cutter ant in Ribeirão Preto, State of São Paulo, Brazil - Atta sexdens ASBM1 | ecosystem: Host-associated > Fungi > Mycelium > Unclassified ... | reverse complement strand
TCCAAAGAATTAGGTGTGTATATATATTGCCAAGTTTTTGTATTGTACTCATTTGTCCACATATCATATTAATAAATCCTGATTACATAATAACATTTTTTTTTAATATTGCTACTGAAATATACATTTGTTAAAATAATATATTTCAAAATACGCCACATTTACTATATTTGAAACGAAGCTATAATTATAATTCATACGTGTTACATTGAACAAATTATCGTAGCCTCAATGTTATTTATCCTATGTAAATTATCTAATAATGTTTCACAACAAAAGTTGTGGAAAGATAGGAAACGTAGCAAGCGTACGTCAATTCATCTATGCTCTCCACTTAAATGAATGTAGAACAATTGCACAACCCACTCTTGGGAGCCTTAGCACTTTGATATTGAAATGACAATCTTCAAATATATGTACTGTTCAAATATATTTCTGTTAATATATAAAATAGGTTCATTTCGTAAATTATGGCTGCATCGTTATTTCGGACAATGTATCACACGACCGTTGATATACGATATGAATTTACGAAATGGGACCATCACTCATGCATTAAATGGCATGATTGTTCTCCCTTCTTTTATCTAATATATATATATATATATATGTATATATATATATATATGTATGTATGTATATATATATATACACATATATATATATTTCATTTATATATGCAACATATTTTGGAATCTTACTAGCTAGAGTAACTAGTACAAAGTTGTGTAAGTGTCGTGGAATTAAACACTCGGAAAGTTTTGCTTGTTGATAATGTTAAGATCAAAAACATATTATCAATCCAAAATAATATATATGGCTGAAATAAAGCTAACAACAATGCTTAAAATCGGATAACAATATAAGAATCTTATAGTAATCTACTATCTAAACATAACCACAAACCATAAAAATGTAAATATTGAAAAAGACCTAAATACAATAATTATAAACTATAAACACATTCTAAAGTATAATATTATCGATTTTATTATATAATTAATTCATCACATTCAACTTCCTGAAGTTTGTGTTATATATATTAGGTAATATAAATAAGTATTCAAATATATAATATATATAAAAAGGAAGAATTCAGGACTTTTCATCATTTAAAGCAATTCCATTTGATATATAGTTACATAGCACTTGTGGTTAGTTGAACAGTAAGATTATATAAAGTCTCTTCGTTATTTTCGATATACATATTTGGTATACATTATTAAAGCCTTTTTATGCAACTCTTATGTAAAAATATGGAAGAAGAAAAATAATAAACAATCTTTCATTTATAATGGAAATATAATGTAAATTATAATAATAAGTAGCTATTAAAAAAATACATAATATATAAAAATACATAATATATAAAATATTCCTGTTATAAGATGTATTTAAAATATAGTTATTAAAAACTTCAAAAATTAAAAACTTATAAGATATAACTTTAGTTTAATATTATAATACAATGAAAAAAGTATGTTTGATATATATTATTACCAAAACATATTTATACATATAATATTACCAAATATATTTGTATTATTAATATAAAAAAACTAGTTCTTTAAGAAAGGAACTATAAGCAAACTTTAGGAAGTTGATTTAAATCAGACTTAAATGAAAAAAAAAATAAGAGATATACAATTAAATTGCAAGAATATGTTTCTGCAATGTAAAATGTTATCATATATAAATGTGTTATACATATAAGCAAACTCTTCATTGTAGATATGATATGTGCATTATAAAAAGCTTATCCGTATATTTGAAAGTAACAAAAACTTCAACTTTTATCTTTCACTCTTTTCTAAAAGCCTACATATTAATATATGTAGACACAATTGCTATCTTCAGTCATTGCGTTCACTAGTCAAATATTACATAACTATATCGTATTGCACCGTTTCAAGCAATCACATAGATATACAATCATGACATTTGTATTTGTTTATCAGAAAATATTTGCCGAGAGAACGCGCCGTTCAAAGCCGCATCTAAATGGAAATCTATCTAAATGACGTACTTATAATACATGAAATGTGTATATTAAGAGCAAAAATTTACATTATGAAACAAATTTCAATCGCATCATGTATTCGTATGCGCTAAAAAAATACTTTCCATTTATGTAGGATCGACCAGCAATCCATAGAAACTAAATCTATCAAAATCAAACTCTAAGGAAGCTATTATTGGGATCAATTGTAAATTAAAACAAATCTTGTATTAAAAGGACTATCATTCGCAATCCATCGTATTACAATTCTCTCTTTTAAAAATTCATTAAGTCAATTCCACTGTTTATAATGTTTATATAAATTATCTGAAGGATTCTAGTGCGACTACTATAGACCAACATATCCGAATTTTATACAGTCTTATTGAAACGTTCCACCTTATCATATTATTATTATTTATAATTTTCATCATTTGATGAATCATTAAATCAGTCAATACAAATTATGTATATGATATAATGCGATACCACCAGGTCACAATTTCTATTTGAAGTCTATCCGTAGGCTCAACTAGTATATATTATTAAGTTATAATCGTCTGTTTTAAATCATTATGTTTCACAGTATGTTTTTACTTATTATATAGAAAGCAAAATATGAAAATATTACCAATTATAGAATCAATCAATATAACTGTGATATACTGACTAGTGCACTTGCTTATTCTGTACATGTACACATCCTTCTAAAAAAATCGTGATACAAATACATTTCATGAGCATAATGCACAAATATGCAAATACTTGAGTAGATTTTAATTCCCATCTTAAAACAGAGAAATATATATAGCATGCTTCTTTATTAACGTAGATATCAATACAGTTCTAAACAAATCGTTTTTATTTATTCATTTACATCTTTATTATATATTTTATTTCATTTTCAGAAGGATATGTATATCATATAAGCATGTATATATAGATAAATAACAAAATATTTGTTAATTATTTATATATACATATATTATAACAAAATAATGCGCATAATACAAAAAAATATGATACACAACTTTTAGCAACACTACTCATACAATACACAGGCGATTAAAATTTATCAAAACATCGTATGATCAATTACTAATTTTCATGAAACATATTGCAGTTTATCGCCTTATATTCGATCATGATAAGAAAGTTGATATTTTTCATTTAAGTTTGCATCTATATAATTCTTATCATTGTTTTATATTTTAAGCAAAAGACCTAAACGGCAGTTACTAGCATGTAATTACGGCAGATAATAATATTTTACGAAAATAATATATCTTAAAGAATAGTTATAGACCTGATAGTTTTTTCAGAAAAATTATTCTAATTCTCATTAATTTATATATGTAAAGTTGAAAATTATATCGTGAGCGATAACTATTTTATTTAAGTAAACTGAAAGTCTTTTTGCTTTACATAAAGATATCCTAGACTTCAGTCAAAAAAAAGTTTCTCTTTTTATAGAAAATATAACTAATTAAGACTTAGTAGAACTGCAACATTTGGAACAATCAAAACAACTGGTATGCTATCTCTTGATAGACCATGAAGCTCTATTACTACCTTCAGGATCGTCTTCCAGTCTTTGATTTCGCAGCTCTGAAATAGTTTCATGTAAGAGTTTCTTTTCTTCCAGAAGACTCGCAATGTCATCTTCTGCGGTGCTCAAACGAGATCTTATTATATCCGATTCCTCTTTAACGCGCATTAATCTCGCATTTTCTTCCGATAATCTTTCTAGAGCTCCCATACGACGTTTCAATTCTTCGTTATCTAATTTCAATTGCTTACTGGATTGTCTTAAAGCTTTTAATTCCCTCTCGCATTCTGCATTCTTAAGCATTTTGTCACTCGATAATGCCGTATTTGAATGGGTCTCCTCTATTACAGTTACTAAAAAGAAAAAAATTGCTATTTGATCTACTAAAAGTTATATTGAATATTTCAACAAAAACATACAAACATAACACTGTATAATTTCTTTCAAAAGAGATAATAATTAAAAAGAAATAAATATACTAATATAAATATAGATTTGTCTAGTCATACTAACATTAAATGTATGCAATATAAAATATAAAAAATATATTTTTATGATAAAAAATAGATATAGCTTGGGTATAAGACAAATATTATAAATCATTAATTAGGATACATGTATTTATGGACAAAGAACTTTTTACCAACTTAAAATTCAATATCTAATTCTTCATAATATAGTCTGTCTAATAAGAGCGTGACCACGTAAACTTCTATTTAAATTTTGAAACTGTTGAATTAAAAATTTTTGGACAATGGAAGGATTTTCTTTCTCTATGAAGCAGTATATAAAGTTATTGTCTATTTTTGCTAAATATGACATATTTAATCATAAATAATGTATATTTTAAAAGATTCAAAGTTGTGTTCCTTTGCACACACCCGAAAGAACTGAAAGTTGCGGGAAAATACGGCTGCAAAATACATAAAAAAGTCTAAGGCATTGATAAATAAGTTAATAAAGTGATATGAAACAATATCATTGATGATCTACTAAACTACACATAGTAAGACATGAAAGATATCAAAGAAAGAGGATAAATAGATCATCACAGTTATTATTACGTATGTGTAAAATATCGTTTTTATTCCTAATGAAAGAAAGAAAATAGTATCGAAACATTAGACTGGCCACAATCATCAGATATAAATCTAATTGACGATATATAAATATTATGCTGCAGCGATAGAAAGTATATGGAACAATTATCTCGGCAGATTCATTTAATGTGATGGTCTTCATCTAAAGTATGCTGTAAAATTAATTAAAGCATGCTTCAAAGATATCAGACAATAATTAGCAATGGCAATGATTGGACTTATTAATAAAAATGTTATAATACTGATTATATGTATATACATATATCATTTTTCCATTTTTTAGTAATAAATAATTTAAAAATTATGTCAGTCAGATCTTATTAGGTATAAATAAAAAAATTATTAAAAACTCAAATATATCTCAAATATATAAAAATATATATAAAAAAATTCTGCTATAATCAATTTTAGATATACCCTATATTAATTTAACAATATATAATATAAAGTATAAAATAATACATAATAAAAAGTAAAATGATTACTTCTTGTAACTCAACAAATTTTTCTTTGTGTACAAAATAAGTTACAATTCATGCTATATTTTATCTATATATTTTATCTATATATATTAATTATGTCTAGTTAAAATAATATATGTTAAGCAGTGCAATAATAATAAGCAGCAATATCTAAAATTATTTGTCTACAAGTGTTATATCAATGCTCACATTCGAAAGGCCGCCTGGGTGCAGAGAATAATTACGCAATATGTAATATTAATTATTTCCAAACAGAAATCTGCCACTTGCGCAATGTAAAAATCTACATACCAACTTACGGGTACGTGTATTTACAGGCACACAGGAATGACATAACTAAGATTAATATCGCATAAAAATCGAAAAAAAAAATCAACTCAATGTTAATTGCAAGTGGCAGAAACAAATGGATTTGTTCAACAACGGCGTTACTTACCAACGGGTTCAATGTGAAACACGCCGCTCATGTCCCGCGCTATCCTGAGTTTGGAAATATTCAAATCTATCGGGATTGGCCCTGGAGAAGTTATGTTATTTGGCGGACGATCTTCATTTAAACGTAATGATATATTTTCCAAGTATATCTGAAATAAAATATATGCGTTCGATAATAAATTTTATTTATTTATATTTTTAGAGGATGTTATATCCAAGAAATATACTTGATAATCTTCCGAAAATTACTTACCTGCATAGGAATTGGTTTAGGTATAATCTCGTCCTCTGCCAAATCCGCTAAACCCGTTACCGAACTCATCGACAATGACATTCCTACGTTAGCGACTCTCATCTCTAACTTATCCTCGAATAAATTCATAACGCTCTCTTTATCATGCACATTGATGTCGGATGTACGAGATGTGTCTTGCTCAGTCAATCTACGACCTTGAGGTGCTGGCCTATTGCTGTCGCTCGTGTCTTTCTGACTAGCATTCGATAATCTACGAGAATCCTCTGGATTTTTCAAACTATGATCCAAACGTAACTTAATACGTGATCTACAGTCAGAATCGGACGGTAATTCTATCCAACCTCGAGATCGCGAACTGAATTTGGTCTATCAAACAGAATTCATGAACATATTAAATACGGATAGATCTATGAATTGTGTTTACAGCTAATAAAATATCTATTTTCATATTGATTACGTTCAATTTACTGTTCATTGAAATATTATATTACGAAATTAGATGAAATATGATTTACACTAAATGAGTTAATGATACCTTTTTGTTAGTTATAAATTATAAATAATTTACTTATAATAGCTTTTTAAATCTATTAATTACAGCATCTCTAAAAATCTACTGTTAAATATGTTAACAAATTTCAAATGCTAAAACATTTTAGATTAAAATTTAATATATATAAAAATTGCAAGAACGATCTCATTCAGATGCAAAAGCGTATCAAGCGCTAAAGCGTTTTTAATGTATGAAATAATATTAATAAAAATAATATAATAATATAATATATCTCATTAAAAATAATATACAAAAAAAAATATACAAAACTGAAATAATGTATATTTACAATACCTAGCATAATCAAGCTTCACATATTGCTTATTGTAATTATCGCAAGCTTATTACAATACCATGCCATACATTTTATTACCGCTATTTATATATAATTAATAAAAAACTTTAAAATTAAATTTGTATCAACTGTGTATGGAAATCATAAGTAATTAAAAGTAACTTACTTAGAATTGTAAGCATTCCAATTTAATAATAAAAAATAATATGCTCTTTAATTAATTCTAAAATTATTCTGTCGAACAAGAAAGATAAAAGCAGAAACATATAATGCAATTATTCCATTTCAATAAAGCAATGTTGCAGAAGAATATAATTATCACTGTACTAATGCGATATAAATATGATATGATATAAATAGTCATTTTTTAATATACTTCTATTTGTGGTTGGCTTTTTTTGAATAAAAATTTGCATCTGCTAATAACTGTATGATAATTATGTAATTATAATATTATAATTTGATTTATTAAAACATTATTGAAGTTTTGTTGATTCTACGAAATCCATCAACAGTGTGATAACAGCAATGTGATGTAGCTCAATATCAACACATGCATTTTTTTCACAGTGTCTAATAATAAATGTATGAATGGTTTTGCCAATACCTTTCTCTTGACCTGCCACAAGTGCCACATAAAAACATTCACAAGAGAAGGAGAGACGCGGGAGAGGCATGCAAAAAAAGTTAAAAGACAGAAATCGTATAAATATACATTTATAATATCAACTTGATTATATAATGTAAAAACAATGAGCAAATTACTGCAAGACTACTCAAGTATTAGTAGCTTATGCACAAGTAACCCGCTATTTCAAATATATACTCTAATTGGAAAAGACTATGACTTATAATCACAAAAAGTTCAATGCAGTTTTTTTTAAATTATGACAAAATATTGTGTGGAGAAAAGTGATTTTTTTTATGATTGAAACTCAAATATCAATAAAATTATTACAAAATACAAATTTACCGTATAAATATAATTTAATTATATTCGAAATACTTTAAATTAGCATACAAATGATGCTGAATAAATAAGCTATATATATTATGTAAAAATAACAAAATTTCCATAAAAGAAGAGAATAAATTTTTATTGTAGCAGTACAATTAATAAGGAATTTTGTTCGTTTAAAAAGAGCATAATTATGTAATATGGCATAACGTATATATGTATATATTTATTTTATTTTACATCTATTAAAATATAATTTATCTCACCTGAAATTCATCCCAAGGAATAGATGAACACTCATCATTGTCAATATTAGAAACTTGAACTTTAATAACAGAAGAATAATCGCAAGATTGTTGTATAAATTCAACTTTTGACAGCTTGAATGTTGCCATGGAAACCTGTGGATAAGAAAATAAAATTCTATTTCTACTGTTTTCGATGATAATGATAGCTTGTTCACAATTGTCTATGATACTTGCTAGATCCTTCCTTTTGCATACGCTGTCCATAGATTTTTCACTTTGAGTGTCCGGCGTTTCTTCTACAACTTCAGTTGCTTCTTCTACGGCCGTTATCCTAATCGAGTTATCAATGCCGAATACTGCATCAATTTTCCCTTGATCCTGTAGGCTTACCAAAACGTAATTCTCACTGTCCGAACTAACGTCGCTTCTCATAGACACTGTATCGCTGCTACCATCTTCCGGGGAGGCCTTCAAAGCCGAGTCGATCGATGTCATTAGATTGCTGAGTCCTTTTTTCATAGATGAAAGATTAACATTGAAATTATTCGGAATAAAGGGCGTGTTTGAATCCGACTTGCTATGCTTATGTGTGGTTTCTGTTGTATGTTTCTTTTCATCGCTTGTATTGCCAACACTACTACTGTATTGCGGTCCACAGCTCTCGGGAATGCACCACATTGCATTCGTTGAACTTTCCTGATCGCTTTTCTTCGTGCCATTTTGTTTAAAAGTGACAACCGGTTGTGTCGGAGCAGAATGTGAATAATCCATTGATATCATCGATGATGCCTCACTCTGAGGTGTCTCTACATCATTGCTTGTGTTCATTCTCTTAGCGCTAAAATCTACTCGCGCGCTCACCGTGCTAGTATGCCAAACTGTGGACGGGCCAACGAAATCGTCCGCTATGCTAGACGAATCAGGCACAACGGATTCTAAATCACCACCGGAATTCTCCTTACCAGGTGTATGTGACGGCATCACAAATGTCACTTCCACCTGCGGTATCAATGCGCCTATGATCAATGATCCACCATTCTCCACTTTCAAAATCTTATTTGAATCCACAGCCAAGTACGTAGCCATCTCGGAGATTATCTCCGACAATCTAAGTAAGAACAAATACTGATAATGATTTATCTGTACGCTAACTAGATTGCTTATATATGCCAGCCCATGAATATCGGCGGGCGACAGCTTCTCTGTGGCTGATGAGTCTGTAGTGAAATAACACCAGAGTGTTAGAGGAAATGCATCTAGAAACGGTACGGGCCGATTTTGGCCAACGGCTCGTGCTCCGAAAAAATCTCCCCAAACAGGTTCCAAGTTGCAGCACCATACATCTTTTGCCTCTGTCCATAAAAGTTCTCTGTTTAACTGACGAAGCAGTTCATTTACGGAATTGCTACTAAAATTGGGTGGTATTTGCCTAATATTATCAGTGCCTAAAATACAAAACAAAAAGAAGATATAGAAAAAGAAAACTATGTATATAATGAAAAAAGACTAAATGTGTTGCTAATATTAACAATATCGTAAATACATACCTGCACAATGGGCTAGAAATTTATCCGTTACTACATGAAAATCCCCTGATTTACTGGGAAATTCTGCTCCAAAGAACATTTGTCCCATTTGAAACGCATTGAGACACTGTGCCAAATCCGCCCTTGAAGATCTTTCTGTTGATCGAACATTTGTTATAGACGCTCTAGAGGTTTGAATATGCAAAGACTTGGGTCTGTCTTTCTGATTTGGATAATCCTGTTGACTTTCAAAAACTATCTAAAAATACAAATTTTAATTACTAAAACGTGAATGAAATGATATATAAGTAATAAAAATATATGCTAATATGTTCCAACTTACTCTTGGAAGTATAGCCTCTATTTTTACATCAAAATACATTAAGCGCGAAGAACTCAGCTTGTCCTTTCCCATAAGAGAATGATAAAGATTTAATGCAAAAGAATTAAACCAAAGGCATGAACAGACATCGAAATTTACTTGAATAGGATTAAGCTGTACATAAAATTTAGGTGGTGGCACTAAAAAATTATATGTTGTTTAATAATGAAGTTATCGAATAGAATAAAAATATTTATATGAAATAGCTGCTTACAGGGAAAAGTAATATCCCCCGGATAATAGTAATAAGTAAACTCAGCATGAAGTATTGTTACGTCTTCTGGAAGACTAAATCTGTCACGATCGCCTAAATAAAAATTTAATTTAAATAGATATAGGAGATAATGGAAGTTAACTAAAATACGAAAGGAAAATTTTAAATCTAACTACTATTTAAATTCGGTCTCACATGCAATGATAATTTTATACATCATTTTGTTAAAAAATTAAACAGTATTTAACGATATCATTTGTAAATAACATATAATATCTTGTATAATCTCTAAGAAACTTTTTTGTAATATGTAATATCAATATCTTTTAAGTACACGTCATTGCACATTGAATATTAAATTAAAGATTAATCTCAATTTTTTTAACATATATATAAACATATATATAAAAAACATATAATAAAAAAAGAGAAGTAAAATAAATCTACTTGTTAAAATAAATTAAATTTAGTTAAAAACTTTATGTGCAATGTTACAAATGAACAACTACTAATTTGTTGTACCTGATGTATGTTTTTTCCTGGTTTGAGCTGTATAATTATCAAATAAAATAATTATTGTCAAACTTGATGCGACTATTTTAATAAACAGCCTGATAAACAACTAACTCTAAATATTAAACATATAATACCTGAGATAAATTCTTTTGGCATTGGATTACGCGAAGTTGTTGTCACTTTGTACAAAGTAAAATCATCGATTCTGATAATAATGCACGTTGTCATCAGTTTGGCAAGTTGCTCCAAAACGTAATTTTTCACAGGATTACCACTAGGATGTTGAGACTTTTTTTGCTCAGATGGCGTAACATTTGAATTTTGTGGTTGATTACTTTTTTCTAAATGTTCTTTGGAACCTTTTATAGCGCTTCCTGTTTTAAATAAAATCGAATGACGCAAAGTCTTATACCAATTATATATTATTCAAACATTTGGCTTCAGATATATATGCACAAACCTGTTATGTTTCCTTGACTTCTTGTTAAAGGAGAATGTTGTGTTCTCCCAGAATCTATGAGATCCATAAACTGACTTCTAAACGAACTCAACGATTGTTGCAACCATTGATTATGAGGTGTAGCATTTTCTCTGTATTTGGCCCAATGTTTTCTATCCGCCATCGCTAAATGATATGGATAATAATCAATTTGAAATCTAACTATTGAAATTTGTAATGCACCACCATCCTTTAGATCAGGATGTAATGATCTGCCTCCTATTTTAATAACATAATATTAAGAGTAAAAACTATGTATAAAATGCAGAAAATCCTAAATTGTATTAAAATATGTTAAATAAATAAATATATAAATAAAATAGTAAATATTATCTTAATAAATGTGAAAATAAATACAAGTCTCTTTTGATCTTACCACCAGCATCATCACATAAGTGAAGATCAATGCGTTGTGAAAGAAAATGATATGATGTCTCTACAACATCATATCTCGTAAATATTTTTGAAATCGCTGTGTTGTATTGACTCTTCGTTCTGCTTTGTTGAGATATCTGTGCCTGATATTCTGGTAAAACCTTATTATAAAATAAATTAATAATAAATTATTAGAGTTTTACACAAGAATTAATTAAAATAAAAATTACATAAAGTCACAAATTGAATAGATGCAAACCTCTAACTTTCTTGCAGCTTTGGTTTTTCGTTCAAGAATAGTAGCTTTCTCAATAAGACCGCCCAAAGAATCAAGAAAGTGAAGCGCAGCCTTCAGTTGTGAATCTGTCAATACCCATAGAAGATCATCTAGGATAATTACTAATCTACAGCCCATAACGAAACAATCTGTAATAAAATAGATGATTTAGCAATAGTGAATATGATGTATTCACTATCAAGATATTTACATCAACTTTCACAGACCTGATATCCTTTTCTTTATTGTAATTCGACATCTTGCTTGGTTTGTAAGTAAACGAAGTGGTGTCAAATTGTGATCCTTAGTACTTTGAGCTTCTATTCTAACAGTCTGCCATTCTAACTCTTTAAAGATAAGTAACTGCCCTCGATCAGGATCTTTCACTCTAGTAGTTCTGAGATCACAACGCTGCCATGTTGCTGATTTGGATTCTACCATAATCCGGTTCATCTAAATAATACAAAATGGTTATATTTAATAAATGTTATAATAAATAATCATCTATTCAAAATCTTCAATTTACTACCTTCTATGTTGTATACTGTATAATAATATACCTGGACTGAGGCAATAAATGCAGGACTTTTAAATGTAACCAGTACAGTATTGACAGCTACTGTTATTCCATCAATTACTTTATGTATAAAAGAATACTTTGCAGGACCAGCATATGATGATATACCCTGCGGGGAAGACATGCTTCTTAGATCTTCACATGTTTCTACATCTATATGTACCTCATCCAAACTCTGCAAATATAATATTTTAATTACATAGTTTACAGTTTAGTATAGTTATATCATATATTTATAATCAATAACTATTATTTACCAAAAAGATAGGAACACTTTTTAGTTTGGTCCATTGTATGCGAAATGAAACTTTATTGCACCAAGCATTAGTTAGTCTTAACCACGATGGCAGCTCTAGTAGATCCGTGAGAACTGTTTCATCAAGTTCTAAATTTGACAGTTCTCCTTCACCTTTGAATGTACTCAAATTTATCTTATCAGCAGATAAATTCTTAGTAAACCTATAATACACAATATAAAATACTCAACATGCAAAATATATCATTTAACAATAGTTATAAAAATCATAAGTTAAATAAATAATAATATACATTATATGTACATACATACAAATTATAGAAAATTATTTAATTTGTATACTCATTATAGATAAATATAATTAGCCTAGGTATAATTAGCATAGGTAAATTTTTATGCACAAGGTTATACAACTATTGCTAACTTAAATGTGTAACAAAACTTTTACTAACAAGAAAAAGTAGAAAAAATCAGTAGCATATGATGATAAGTATGTCGATTACAATGAGAGAGAACATTTTCATTTTTGAAGCTGCTCTACGAATATTACAATTATGCAGAACACATAGGAAAGAAAGATTCGTCAGCTGTATCGCAATGACAAGATGTATGTCTCAACAATAAGAAAGTATAAGGAATGTGTTATATGACGTGTAACTTCAACGGGACGATTTTTTTTTGGCATGTCACTTGCAACCGTGTAGGTTAATTGATCGTGTTTGCATGAACAATACCTCGACAGATGTTTCAGTAGCTGATTTTTGATAATCGAGACCATCTTTCGGTCGTGTCGGCGAGTCTAAATTCTTAGGGTAGTTAACAAGAGTTAATACGTCTTAGCATGGTTAGTTTGACACTACATATATTTATGACGATCTACAGTGACTGGTTATCACACACACACACACACACACACATACACACACACACGAATATATGTGTATATAATGTGTATATGTTATATATGTATAACTTCGCGAATGAAATGATCACATCTTTATCTCATGCAACAAAAACTTCCTTCGTAGTTGTCACAGGCCTAGGGGCCTAGGATACGGTCAACGCGATGCTGCAAACGCTTTGAAGCATTTTTTAACTGGTCAGTTCGGAAAATTCTTTCTTCTAATTGGTCCATCAAATGCTTCAAAGCATTTGTAGCGAAACTTTGACCACGGGCCTAGTTTCCATTGAAGTAAACCGGATCAAAATGTAAGAACCAATCAACTACAGTCGAGCCTTCTCCTGTCGTTTGACTGTAAGAATCATTCTATACAAATTTGCATAACCGCATACATGCATAAAGAAAATTATCTAATAATATTTTACGTTTGTATTTATGACAGAAATGTGATTAGATAATTTTCTTTATACACATGGTTATGCGGCTATGCAAGTTGTGTAGAATGACCCTAAGGGGCTTCGCACAATAAAAGGAAAAGGGAACAGAGAATAAGAATTTCAACCTATCAGAAATTACATATTCCACAATACATAATTTCTGATAGGTTGAAATTCTCTCTGGGTATAGTCAACGCGAGGCTGCAAATGCTTTAAAGCGTTTTTTAACTGGTCAGTTTGTAAATTCTTTCTTCTGATTGGTCCATCAAATGCTTCAAAGCGGGACTTTGCACAGTCTCTGTTCTCTGTTTCCTGTTCCTTTTATTATGCGAAGTCCGTAACAGGGAATACTCGACTGTAGTTGGTTCTTACATTCTGATCCGGTTTAAACCCTCAGTGGAAACTAAGCCACAGTTGATACTGTTGATCGTGAAATTGCCTATACTGACGTGCAATAATACGAAAAAAGCGAGCTATCGATAATACATCGAACGATCCTAATGGCTTCTGCACATAGAATGCGGCTTATGGCACGATGGAAATTAGATAACCAATATTTTATAAAAGCGAAAGAATAAATGGCTGCGTTCAGCAGAAAAAGCTTTGCAACTATTGTAAAATTCTTTAATATGATTGATCTTGCTCTTAGTTCCTCATTGGATCTAAATGTATAAATCAATCAGATTCAAGAATTTTACAATAGCTGCAAAGTTGCTTTCTCTGCTGAACGTAGCCATTGGCTACTGACGCCGCGCAGCAAATGTTCTGTGTACATAGGTGCAGGAATCAAAAATTATTAGAGGTCCGTTTTCTGTGGTTGAATCAGTGTAACTCTTTTGAAAAAATGAAATAAGTATATGTTTGATATTCGTCGAAAGCGAGAAAGAGAGACTACTAGCTTCTAGTGCAGTCTAGTGCAAGAACAGAAAACAGACCAGGTGTAATTGTAACTTAACCTAACATATGATACGTTGAATCACGTTGAATTTATTTGTATCATATTTGTGTTGCAAATTGTATTTTATCAACATTTTGATTAATTAACGAATTTAATTACATTTGGAATAACAATTTTGGTACGTTGTCAATTTATTTTATAAAAACTAACAAATATATAAATATATATATAAATATATAAACTATGTAGATATAGAAAACATAGAAATATACATTGCTTTTATCGAATTTAGAATTATTTTTATGCGAAATATTAAAATTGATTAAATTATTTAATATATTTAATGTAGTAATATATTAATATATTATATTCAATTAATATAATATATTAATATATTACTACATTAAATAATTTAATATAATATTTAATGTATATTTAATTAGAATCAAGTTATTTTTATACATATTTGATTTTAATATCTTGATACATGTTATAATGTCTTTTTCAATTAATAATGTTAAAAAAGATTAAGTTTTAAAAAGATATTTTTTAATATGTTGTATATTTTATATATTAAGTGATTACATTTGTTACAGACATAATGGCTAAAGCACATACTACTAACAAAGCTCCGCGAAAGCAGGGCTTTAAGCGTTCAGGACACAGTATGAATCCCGAACGTCCTACAGAAGGGTTGAAAGGAGTCGCTAAAGTACGAACGAAAGCAACTATTAAAAGATTACAGATGTATCGTAATCAGAGACCGAAACGCAATCGTGCTGGAAAGATCATTAGCCCTGCGCCGTTTCAAGGCTGGAACACTTCTGGAACTATGTCGCGTGTGGAGCCATCCCAAAGATGGTTTGGTAATTCGCGAGTCATTTCACAAAATGCTTTGCAAAAATTCCAGAATGAATTAGGAACTGCTATGAAAGATCCTTATAAAGTTGTCATGAAACCTACTCAATTGCCTATAACTTTGCTTCAGCAAAAGGCGGCAAACGCAAGAGTACATTTGTTGGATACAGAAAGTTTTGAAAATGTTTTTGGTCCAAAGAAGATTAGAAAAAGACCGAATTTGGCAACAACGTCGTACAATGAATTGAAGAAATTGGCTGAGGATAGGGAAGATACTTATAACAAGGAGAAAGATTCCAAAGATTACGACCTTGTTCGCGAGGATACTGGCGTAAAGGATGCACAAAGAGATTGGATCATGTCGGCAGGACAAAGCAAAAGGATATGGAATGAGTTGTACAAAGTCATTGACTCCTCCGATGTTATTTTGCAGATATTGGATGCGAGGGATCCGATGGGAACTAGGTCTCCACCTGTGGAAAAATATCTGAAAACCGAAAAACCTTACAAACATTTAATATTTATCTTAAATAAAGTAGATCTGGTGCCAACGTGGGTCACGCAAAGATGGGTTGCTATTCTGAGCAAAGAATATCCAACGGTTGCTTTTCATGCCTCCTTAACACATCCTTTTGGCAAAGGTTCTCTGATAAATTTATTAAGGCAATTTGCAAAATTACACGTTGATAAAAAACAAATCAGTGTTGGTTTCATAGGATATCCTAATACAGGAAAAAGTTCCATTATAAACACCTTGCGTTCCAAAAAGGTCTGTAAAGTGGCGCCTATAGCTGGAGAAACAAAAGTGTGGCAGTACATAACTCTTATGCGTCGTATCTATTTGATAGATTGTCCCGGTGTCGTTTATCCGTCGACGGAAACTGACACTGAAAAGGTATTGAAGGGAGTAGTGAGAGTAGAACTCGTTCAGAATCCAGAAGATTACATCGTCTCCGTCCTAGAAAGAGTGAAACCTGAGTACATTCGTAAGACATACAAAATAAATGTATGGATAGATCATATTGATTTCTTGGAAAAATTGGCGCGTCGAAGCGGCAAGCTTCTAAAGAAAGGAGAACCTGACATTGCAATTGCTGCACGTATGGTACTCAATGACTGGCAACGTGGTAAACTGCCTTTTTATGTTGCACCTGTGGGCTACGAGGAACCTCTATTAAATCAAATGGCTAATACCAATGAAATTGGTATCATACAAGATAATATATTAAAAATCACTGATAATAAAGAAGCACAAGAAACTGATAATCTACTTTCAAAAGAAATAATAAAGAATCAGCTGACAGTGACACAAGATTTTAGAAAAATACGCGTTGGATTGCCTTATTCTGATAACGATGTTAAGACTCTAGAGCAGGATAAATCTTTCAATGAAAGTATCGTAGAGGATGATAGCAGTGTGGAAAGTGACTCGGAATCAGAAAATGCGAACACAAAAAATGACTCGTATATCATAGAAGATAAATCTGATTTACAAGAAAATTTAGATGATCGAGACAGTATGAACGATTCTTCGAATAATGATAATAATGTTCTCAATGATAATGCAGATAAAAAAGATGATATGAATCAAAGCAATGAGTATTCAGATTCAGAATTTTTGCCTACCGCACAAGATAATCTGAAACAGAGTGTATTCGATGTTGTAGACAATGAATATGATTCCAGCGATACTGAAATGTTTCCTTCTAAAACAGTCTCAAGTAATGATATACAAAGTGTCTCATCAATATCTCGTAAAAAAATGAAAGAAAAATTAACAAGCAAACAACGAAGAGCTATAGACCGTGCTAGTAAAAGAAAAAAGATTGGAAGCAATTTCTACGAAGTCACAAATGTGAAGAACAGGAATAAAAATAGAAGAGTACCTAAGGTCAAGAGAAAATAAATCTATTTTAAGATAAATTAATTTACTCAAATATTTGTAAAATAAAGAAAACTTAATGAAGTATTGTAAAATATATATTTTATACATATAATCATTAATTTTGCTAAATTATAGATATATACACATTCATTTTCTTCTATAACTTGCCTAGTCCTTTTATCGTTTAACGATTTGCAAAGGATGAAGCAAAATAATGTGTAACATAGTTACATATGTAGCGCTATTATTTACGTTGCATTATCGTGCATAAATGTATTTATATGTGACTTGATATTTCAAAATATTTTCTACTTTTTTCCTATTATATATTGCCTATATCCAATCATGTTTAATAAAATATAATATGACCTTTCGCAATCGTTGCATGAACAATTGGTTCCCTTGATAGGTCATCAGAACGCTTTTCATATTCTCATGCTTCAATTCGGTCTCCTGCACGTCTAATGTGAGTATCTTAAGCATGAAGAACAAATGCATAGACTCGAGCCTGGCATCAGTGAACAGCTTAGCATCGAATTTCTCTCTGCTAAATGGCTCGATATCGCAACCCATTCGATTCAGCACAGCCAAAAATGTCTCGTGGTAGAGATCTATCAATTCTTCGATATGATCATCGCTCGAAATGATCTCTGTGCTAGAGAACAGGAAAAAAACCATCTCGCGCAATGGACTGAAAAATAGATAATTCTGAAAATCCACGAATTTAATATCGTCTATATGACCGTTCTCATCACGATGGAACATGATGTTGTTCACCCAAAAGTCCGCGTGGATAATAGTGGACCACGGTTCATCGGGCGTTTTTGTCCAGAAACCATGTGTGAACGAGTCACGAACGGCAGCTTCGCATCGATCGACGTAAACAGACAATTCTGAGTCCCCTGCTATCCTCTTCAGCATATCTTCTTGGAAGTGCTCAAACTCCTCAGTATTAAACTCCAAGCATTTACTGCGTCCCTTTAATATCTCGAAATACTCCGGTCGCTTGTACTTTGTAGCCATCCCTAGCGCATGAAATCTCGCCATCGCCCGTATCGCGACTCTCGAGTGTTCAAGATCGCATCCTACAATTCAAACAAAAAAGTTATGCATTTTTTATAATAGATACCAACTCTGACTAAATGTATTTACATCTTCTAATCTTAGTCTAATAGTATAGTTTAGTTATCTTAAAATATGTAGAGATTCGCATAATCAGTGAAAACGCAATTGTATTGATCTTATATGAAATATTTTTCACGATTTTATAAAAATCATTGTAATGCTACTCGATGTATTTTCTGAATATATTAAGAGAAATCGCATAAAACTTGAAAAAAATGGGATCAAGGGAATTGACATTACAAATTATGTTTTTACATCATAAATCGTGCTGATAAAAAAAAAAAGGTAAATCATTGTATTACGATAAATGACAAATCTCTTGTAATTGATTTATTATGCTGTATTGAGTATTGTGTCTTTAAATAAACGGAGTTAATTTTAATCATTATTATTGTATTAACAATTTATACAATTTATGAAATTATATTAACTGTTTTTATTATATTTATTTTTTTTTATATATTACAAAATATCCGTGAGAAAACCTGTAAATTTCTATAATGTATTCTAGAAGTCATTTTAAATAAAAAAGTTCAGATACACTAGGTTAGTTCAGTTATCAAAATATAGATAATTTTATGAATATTATTACAGGAGAGAAAAATATTAAACATTTATAACTTTTAGATAATCTGTAAATATAATTCACAGATTATAACAGCAGCCTATTTGTAAACAAAAATGGAAAATTTCAGAATAATATTAAGGGAAAATAATATTCACCTAATAAAATAATAAATTTATAAAATTTAATAAAAGTTATAAATATCTGGCATTTTTCACCTGTTACAATATTAAAATTATCTAAAATTGTCTTCATAATTGAAGCGAATTGATCTATAGACCATATATAGCTAGAGTTGCTATCTGTTTTTCCTGGACAACACCTCTTGTTTTATTGTTCGAGTGTTCGGGAATGTCTGAGGAGATTTTTTGAAAGCATCCAGGATAATTATAAGCGTTCAAAAATTTTCTATGTACAGGGTGTCCAATAAGTTTTGATGCTCATGTCTAGATAAGGCAAACTAAACTGAGTCGAAAAGTTCTCTACCATTTTGCAATTTTCGCAACAGTTACTAAAAATAGATAATAGTTATTAAAAATTGCTGATAAGATAATAGTTACTAAAAATTGCTGAATACTGATCTTCAATAATGTTTTTCTCAAATACTATTAACTTTACAGAAAACTGCAACAGACAAAAATTGTTAATTTTCTTCTTAGAACTTTTAAGAATTTTTTTAGAATTTTTTATCAACTTTTTAGTATTGCATTAGTATTGCATTTTCTTCTTATTGGCAATTATTTTTACCAATATGAGAAAATACAATATTAACAAATTTTGAAAAAATTCTCAGAATTTTCTGAAAATAAACAATTTTTGTCTTTCGTTGTTTTTCTGTAAAGTTAATAGTATTTGAATAAAAAATTATTAAAAACCAATATTTAGCAATTTTTAATAATTAATATCTGTTGTTAACTGTTGCGAAAATTGTAAAATGTGATACAGGACTTTTTGATTCAGTTTATTCCATTCTATCTACACACAAGCGTTTTGTCAAAATTTATCGGACACCCTGTATTTTGCTTTGACCTCTCCCGCGCTACTTTATATTAATCTCGATCTACAATGACTATGTGGTCTCAACTATAAATATCAAAATGTGATTTTTTTTTTTTAATTAATTTATTATGTGCAAAATAAAAACTAATAAACTATTATTAATGTGAATTTTTTATATTTTTTATGTATTTATTTATTTTAAAAATACTAATAAGAACATTAAGTAGAAACATTTGAAACCTGTAATAAAATTTTATTTTAAATAAAAAGATTCTAGATTTATTTTCCAATTTAAATTGCTTTTTGCTCTAAGTGTGGATAAATAATTAGATGTAATATAATTATTTAGTGACTGTTCTGATCAATTTTACCAATCCATACAAATTTTTGTACGTATCCGAAGTTATAAAGGAAATAATCGAGGCTTTTGCTTAGCAAATTTTAGTATTAAAAATTTTGATATGACACTTCTATTTATAATAAATTTTTTTCTTTAGAATGATTTCTAGAACACATTTTAGAAATTTATTGATTTTCTCACAAAATACTCATTTTTATAAAGACTGTGTTAATCGTATTATAAATAAGAATTTAAATAAACATATTAAATTATAAACTTTTCATTAGAAATTCGAGGAGTTCACAAATAATTTATACTAAACTGAACATTTTTCTCTAGTTTCTAAATTATAGAAATTTTTAATTCAAAGGACGATAAATTCATTTAGAACCTCGCTCGCTCTCTGCCTCTCTTACCTCCGCGTCACTTCGGTAAAACTTTAAATATGATTTTTTCAACTTTCCCCGCCGATAAAAAAGTTGGATTTGAATTATTGCGCGATAGATTTCATTATATTCTAAATGAATTTATCGGTTTCAGAGATTCCATCTCTAGGGCAGAAACCCCCCTATATCATGGGCATTCTCCTTTTAAATATTCATAAGAATATTAAAATAAGCTCAAAGTTTCACTAATGTATTTCAAATAAATAAGGTATTTAACGCGTTACCTTTAGTTCTTTCGCCGTTATAATAACCACGTGTCCTTAAGTTTTCCATTAGAATAACAGCGTTATCATCATCGAAATCGACATTTGGAGTCAGCGATAATCGAGACTGATAATATTTAGGCAATATGTCAAATACTTCATTCTCCTTCAAGCCCATTTCTTTTTCTAGTTCTTGATAATAAGGTACGATGTTTTCATACATGAAGATTTCCTTTTTGAATGTGAACGGGGAATCAAAGATTTGTCGTTGGAATTCCGTCGGTGGCGGCATCTTTGCAATGAGATAAAGATCTTCCTTTTCTGACTCATCATTGCGCTTAATTACGGCATGAACACTTAAAATGGTACTACCATAATTCTCGCCAGGCTGCAGCAAATTCTTAGTCGTATAATGGATCACTATCAACTGATCGCCGAATGTACGACTCAATATTGGTTGCAATTCGCGCAGTTCAATCGTCTTCAATTCTTGTTGATCGTTGCTCATGATTATCGCACAGGCAAATAATATCAGGAAAAATTCGTATCTACATTAATTATCACGTTTCATGTCGTGAGTGGACTGTACGAGTCGAGATAATACGTGTGAATGAAGCGCGCGCGTATCTCTGCATGTCCCACATCGGGCAATCATTTTATTTGTAATAGCTACAACCATTGCCACTGCCACCGCCGCCTTCGTCTCGGCTGGTGGAGGTATGATCCGCCTCCTCCCTAGTCTCATAATATTTCTACATCGTTACGTCACTATTCGTCAACTATGTTGCCTATATGTACTTTGTACATGCCGGATGAGATTAATTTCCGCGTGCACATTATTGCATCACATGTGCAAAGTTTTGTCAAACGCCGTTTTTCCGTTCTTGGAACGATGGAGATTTCCCCTGCCAATGATTGTCAACTTCGCTTCTCTCACTTTCAATTCCACAATCAGTTTGTTTCTGTTTCTCTTCGATGGATCTACTGGACTATTATGTGATTCACAATCTCCGTGTTCTATTTGTCACTATTTCTACAATAATCGCACTGTGTTGCACAATAAGTATCTTCAGCGAATATAATACTCATGTATTATATTTGTTTTGTAGTCACTTATTGCAGTTAAAAAACTATGTTATTGCCTTGCCAATTTTTTATGTTGGGAAGGAAGATTAGATTAAATAATCTCGGATCATAATCACTGAAAATGCTCCTGTAATACGGCAGTAAAAAGGATATTTTTATTTCTGAAATAACAGAATAATGATATAAAAATATATTTTTCTAGCATTCATATGGCAGTTGTGTAAGATAGTATATATATATATATATATATAATTTGTATATGTAAATATACGATTAAAATAGAGAACATAAAATATAAATATATTGCATTATATAATCTCTAATCATTCTAGCTTCATAGCCTTATCATCCATACGTTAAAACTTTCGATTTTTATCTCCGTGTAAATTCATTATAACATTTACAAATTTCGATGATGACAAAATCTTTATATTGGCCGATTTTCTTGCTCGATTAATTTGCTATGAATGTCCCATAAATTCTACAAAAAAGATTATAAATTTAATTATATAAGATTGTGATCATCATTATAACAAATTTGCATAAAAAATAAGAATAGATAAACATAGAGTTAATATCTTATCTCTAATCTATCTAATATATTCTTTTTATTAAAAGATATTTTTTATAAGAAGGAAAATGGATATGTATAACTCGTATAATACAGAAAATTTTGATTGAGCATAAAAGTCATGAAAGTAACTACCGTTTCAATTGTTTTGCACTGTACGGCGGGGGATAGCATTTCCATCTTCCTCAATCAATTTACGATGTACATCACTGAGTGCCTAAATAATATATAAATTGAATACAAGACGCAATTTCAATTGTGCCTGAATGTAATCAATGTCTCTACTTCATGACAAAAAAAGAGTGCTAAATCATGATATCATGATATCATGATGACAAGATAGATGAGATTACCTTGAAGTATTTAACAGTTTTCACACGTAACTCCAGAGTTGCGTCTTCATCACAAATTATAAGCGTACGAGGATGTTGTTGAAACGCAGATACTGTCCACATATGGTTAATGCCTTCTTCTATAGCTTTGTAAAGAGCAAAAGCTTTGTGAGATCCAGTGATAAGAATCATCACTTCCTTTGCGTCCATTACGGTACCGACGCCTACAGTTAGTGCTTGTTTTGGTACTTTGTTAATATCATTTCCGAAAAATCTTGCGTTGGCTTCCAAAGTGTCTTGCGCAAGAGTTTTTACTCGTGTGCGAGAAGCTAATGACGAACCTGGCTCATTGAAGGCTATATGTCCGTCTGGTCCGATACCTGTAAATAATTTTAAAAATTATTTTCAAATTCTTATTACATCTAAAAATCTCTTGTTTAGATTTAATGAAACTGTTGTTGTACCTCCGATGAACAATTCTACTCCGCCAGCCTCTTTGATCATTTTCTCAAAATTATCACACTCTTTTTCAAGATCCGTCGCATTTCCATCAAGTATGTGCACATTTTTCGGGTCGATATCTATATGTTTGAAGAAATTATTGTACATATAAAAGTGATAAGATTCTGGGTGATCTCTCGGTAAATCAACATATTCATCCATATTGAATGTCTTAACATACTTAAAGGAAATTTTGCCTTGTTGATAATATTCTATAAGCTTTTTATACATTCCCAAAGGTGTTCCTCCTTGATGAAAAGGAAACAAAAAGAAAAGATTATTAAGATGATAATATAGCATATTAATAACATATAATTAATAATAAAATATATTTAACAGTTAGTGTTAATTTAATTATTAAATATTGATTTATCTTTTTACTTTATTAGTATTATATACCTGTAGGGAGACCGAGAACAAAATACTTGTTCTCATTAGGATTAAAATCATTGATTTTCTTTAAAACATACTTCGCAGACCATTCTGCGACATAGTTCACGTTATCACAAATTACGAGACGCATAATAAATATATTAATTGCACACAATCAAACAAGTGCACACTGTAACATAAATAGATGTACAATTAATATCATTTTAATATTGAATTATTATCAAATCTAATTATGGACGATTCTATATCACAAATCAGGTAGCGAATAAATGAGTGTTTTTTTCTCTTTCAGAATTTTTTGTTCTTATTTATTTTTTGTTCTTAATTCTAATTTGTTCTAATATTAAAATATACATTTATTAAGTTTTACTGTTAAAACCATAATGTTTTTTCGAAATATGGAATTTTTTGGAACAAATTCCAAGGTCATACACTTAAAACATTCCAATTTTCAAACCATTTAAAATACATGACTCACCCAAACGTTTCAAAGTGAATTTACATTTTAAAATTCATTTTAAAGCGTGAATAGACAAATTTTTAAATAATATATATTTTATGATCGATAAATATGTATTTAAATTTTTTAGTTTTTAACTCATTCTTCAAATCATAAAAAATGTTATATATAATGTTATATATAATTCCTTAATTATTTTTAAAATAAGATTAACAATAAATAAAAAGTAACATCTTTGGAAACAATTTAAAAAAATTTAATATTATTTATGATTACTCGTGTACTAGAGATGTAATATTAGAATAAAATATATCGCGAAACTTCTTAAATAGTATATTTAATATATATAATATATATAATAGTATATTTAATATATAATATAATATATTTAAAATAGCTTTTAAAAATAATATATCCGTAAAAAATTATCCTTAATATTTTATATATCTGTTTTTAAGTTTTGTTTTTTGTATGTTATTCTTTTATTATGGAAAGAAACATTAATATTCTCAAGAGGAACTTGTAAGAAAGTTGCATCCTTATCAGAAAAAATATACATCACTTTATCTCTAATAAACATCAGTAAAAGTCGATCATAACAGGAAAGGCAACATCAAGCTCTGAAATATTCTTGACATTTTAAAACTTTATGAAACTGCAAAAAATAACTGCTGTTTTATCATATACAGGGTGTCCCATTTTAAATAATGTATTAAGATCTCTCGAAAACTGTGATAAATACGGAAAAATGTTTCAAACAAAAGTTGTATGGTTCGGAAGGGGACATAAAAAGATATCATTGATTTGACCTTGGCGACGCAACCCATGTACAAATCAATGGTACCTTCTTACGTCCCCCTCCAAACTATACAACTTTTGTTTGAAACATTCTATCACAGTTTTTCCATTTTATCATAGTTTTTCCATTCTATCATAGTTTTCGAGAAATCTTAATGCATTATTTAAAATGAGACATCTTTATATAGAGGATGTCTGATTTTAATTTACTATGCTAAACATTTCGAAATATATGACAAAAAAAATACTTCAGACAAAAGTGAAACGTTTCGAGAACGTATTTTGATCACGTTTTTTTTTTAGATGGGAGAGAAAGAGAAAAAAGAGGTGCCAAAAAGATATATTACTTCCACTTTTTTGAATGAAATAATATGATTTTTTTTAATAATTAAATAATATAATAATATAATTCTTCTAATTATTCTATATAAAAGTATTACAATATTAAAAAATTAACAGTTTACAAGATACTTAATATTTCATGTCAATATGTAACATTAAAATATATTTCGTAAGCTATTAGATCCCTACCTTTTAAATGCAGAATAATTAAACGAATCATATTATATAAAATCATATTATATAAAAAAATTATATAATTTCAGTTTAACAAACAAAATTAATCTCGAAATCTCTGAAGTGCTTTCATCTGAACAAAAATTATTGTCATATGAGAACCTCTTTCATGCCCTGCAATTTTAATTATACATTAAGGTAAGACATCCTATGTATATAATATTCATGAGCTACTCTCTTCTATTGGATATTGTCTTCTACTATCACTCTGATTTTATAAGAATTTGTAAGATACAGTATATACAAAAAATGGGAATATACACGGAAGTGCATACATATACTTATATCCCCCCACAGATTTTCGACAATTTACATTATCAAGAGAAATATTTTCTCTATTATATCTATATTAAATTATCAAAGAAATATTTTCAAATAGAGATGTAAATTTAAAGATAAAATTTAAGAAATAACTTTCCTAAAAAATTGATAAATTTCATGAAAAATTCCAGATAAAAGAAGAATTCTCTCAATATCCCGTTTTCCAGGTTTTTCCAAGTAATAAATGATCCGTCAATTTGTATTAATAAAGTTAGGAAGTTTAACAAATTATAGTCATATAAGAGAAACATTCATACATAATTAAAAACAACGCGAATTATTTAATTTAATATAATGTATTAAATACAAGAAACATAATACATTATATATATTTATATAATGTATTATGTTTCTTGTATTTAATACATTATATAAATATATATAATGTATTGTTTCATATATATATATATATATATATATATATATATATATATATAATAATATATATATAAAATTAAAAAAAAATTTTTTTCTTTTATATATAATTTATATATATATATCTAATATATATAAATTTTTTATA